>JADEYI010001110.1_pt1 | contig 23811 bp, 28 predicted proteins | sample 8542331 | NCBI WGS metagenome assembly JADEYI01 (sample SAMN16510988, study PRJNA670497) | mine drainage metagenome | isolation source: biofilm near Copperflume 1 | place: Germany: Marsberg coppermine Kilianstollen | collected 2018-02
TAATCAGCCCTGTGTGGCTGGAAAAAGTGTAATCTCTCTCTCTCTCTCTCTCTCATAGCTGCCCTGAAGCTTCACGTCACAGGTGGCTTTGCTCCCCTGCATTATCCCATGCATAAGTTCCTGTGATAAACACCTTTTCTCTAGGAAAGACCAAGCTCATTTGCAGACAAGCTGCAGAAAACGCTGCCACAGTAGCCTACCCTTGTCGGACTCGCAAGATACAAGCAAGACCATTGAAATATGCGGAAGTTCCTCTTTTCTCGGTCCATAATGAATCGCCCGCCCCAAGAAGTGAGGTGTCTGTCTGGCTCTGTAGGCAATCTGACGCTCATCAGGGCAGCGGAAGAGGAGCTTGTCAAGAACAAGGTACACTGGTGACATTTTCAGTACGCCTGGATCACACTTAACAATGTCCTGCAGCCACACTGGATTTTTTTTGCCTCTCAGAGAAACTGCATCGCCCAAGCTGAAGTCACTGCTCTTTAAGACTCCTTTTTTGGTCAAACAGCATCTTCCTAGCGATACCTGGCCAGCCAAGGCCATGCAAGGATTGCACTACAACCTTAGCAAGTGCCTGCTTAAGCTATTTGTGTTGCATGCTTGCAAGGAGCTGAGTCATCTATGCTGCATGCTTACAGGGAGATAAACTATATGTATTGCATGCTTGCAGGGAGCAATTGTGAACATTGCTTCTGTTGTGGCGCTGATCCCGCAGAAGGGGGCCATGTTTGCCTATGGCGTAGCCAAGGCGGCTCAGGACAAAATGACTAAGGACCTCGCGTTTGAATTTGCCCCCAAAGGAGTCCGCGTAAATTCTGTCCTGCCAGGTGATTTACAGAAGGGTTTTTGATTTACACGTGTGGCGTAAGGAAGTCATGCAACCTTGCATGCATGTTGCAGTGTGTTGCCTGACACAGATGTTGGCTGCTGATTTGGCTGGATATGATTACAAAGGTTGTGCTTTGATCTGATAGCTGGACGTGCATCACTGAACGAGGCTGTCAAGGAGCAGCATATCAGATGATTACTGTGCCCACATTTAATGGGTGTTGCTTGGATCTGGCCAGTCTATTAAGGGGTAGGGACATGTGGCAGCCTTTACCTGAAGCTTGTCTGCAGACGGCCCTTGCCTCTGGAAGGATCATCGTGTATGTCGTACTGATAATGGTGTGCTGTCATGCAGCCACCATCGACACTGAAGTCTTCGACACAGTCTCAGAGAAGCAGGGAGTTCCCAGGGCAGACCTTCTCGCAGCTTTTGCACCGGCGCATGCAATGAATAGAGTTGGACAGCCCGATGAAGTTGCGGCGCCGATTGTGTTTCTGGCGTCCAACGCAGCGTCCTTCATCACCGGAGCGAGCCTGCTCATCGACGGCGGCGCGACCCTTGGGTGAGTCAGCTGGCTCTGTCTTTCTCACCCTTGAGGATTGTGATTTTTTGAGGGGGCCAAGGGTGAGGGGTTTTGACAGCTGTGCATCCCTGGGACGAGTCTGCGGGTTTCATTTTGCTCACTCTTCAGTTTTTTGTGACGATGGGGTCGTGAAAGAGGATTCTCAGAACACTGCTGGGACTCCCTTATTTTTGCTTCTCGCTCTGGTGGACTAACTGTCATCGAATTTCTCCTAAAAACAATTGTGGGGGCCAAGTATATCTGCTGAATCACGATTCTGCAAAGTGGAGTCTGTGTTTCAAGGGCATTGCTAGCTTCTGCTTTTCAGCAGCACTGATGGTGTGAGCATGGCTGTGTTATCCCAGCATGATGATATGAGATTGAAGCACTCAAGTGGTTGGCAGAAGAACGGAGTACAAGCCTCTTAAGATCATTAATAAGCGTTCCCCTGCGCTTGTAAAGTAATCTAAATAATATAGAATTAAATAAGTAAATCCCCTGTTGCAGTCCCTGAGCATGCCTTTGGGGTACTGATAATAATTTGTAGGCGCAGCTGGCGCTTCAGATATGGTTTGGATGCTGAGCAGGGTGGTTTGCGCTATGCAGGTACTGGTTCAACAGGAACTCTTTTCTGGAGTGATGGAGAGGCGCTTCGGGGGTGTACCAAGAAAGGATCACAGCACAGTACAACGAAGGAACACACACATAGAATTCTGGGGTGCAGAGAAAGCTCTGCAGACATATGATGGGCTAAGGGTACACACAAGTCTGCTTGATGCCCTGTACTTGCAGCCTGAAACCTCCTGGAAGAAGAAGGCCTGAGGTACCTCTAGAGAAGTCTCCCTTAGTAACATGCTGAGGTAATGTTGTAGCATCTGGATGCAGCAAACATGATGCAGCGGCTGAGTGGCTGCAGCTAAGTCTGCAGACTTGGACACATCCTTTATCAAGATTGCTGCTGCCTTTTGGCCTCAAGAGGTACGCCGGTGTATGCCTGAGAAGAAGCTTTGGTCCAGTCAGCAGCCTGCCGATCAGCACATCATGAGTTGCTCGTCAAAGTGAGGAGCTCAGGAATCTTGCATTATCCACCAGTAAATCACTAAGCTGATGGAGATGTGTTACACCATCATGTGTAGATCTCACCTTGTTCTCTGAAGCCAGGCCTGCAGGTCCCCACTGGACAAAAACAATTTGCAAATTCGATTTGCAAATTCGATTGCAAGGTGCTGATTCTGATGTCAATGTCCATATAATGTGTTCCCTTGATCTGACGCTCGTTCGGCATAGCTCAGAGATGTTGCCACATTTAGGTGAGCAAGTGCAAAAACAATTGGTAGACAGGCTGCAATTGAGAGTCATGCATGTCTCGGTCAGTCTCTGAGGGCTATGAGTCATGAATTACATATATGTTTAAACCGATCCGGCCCTGGCTGGCGGGGGCCGGTATGATTACTGAGCACCATGCCCACGATTGATTAGGTCTTGCTTGGATCTGGCGAGTCCATCAAGGTTTCAAACCTAAGCTAGGATTTGTGGCAGCCTTTACATGCAGCTTGTCTGCAGACGCACTGACATTGATATACCGACCCTGCCAAAAATATCCTTGATGATCATGACTAAAATTACCTTTGCCGTGATCACAGTGCCCATTTCTATTGCAGAGAGTACATGGAAGGGTCCAAGTGCCTTCATGATTAGAATCCACTGGATTCTAGCAGACTGCATGTATACAATGTGATCTGGTGTGCTCCTGGGCCGGAGGTGTCTTGTTGTTTCACATGTACTACACTGCGAGGCAGCCCTTCCTCCTATTTCCTGGCGCTCGCACTGCTTTAATGTCAACATACCATTTTCTCTGATCCAGACCACTGGCATGACTCTCGATATTACATTCCCCTGCGATCACGTTATATTACATAACGTCGACATCCCGAAGGGAGCTCACGGGTCTTCTGAACACCGAGCTCGTGTGTTCATCGCAGTTGATAATCACTTTATTTAATCTTTGAAATCAAGATTGGTCAGGTTGCTGCATATTATCTCGAGGGGAAAGAGAAAGTGTGTAAGGCCCACGTGCCCTTTCTTGGACGTGGTCAAGAAGCTGCTGGGGATTTGATATCGTAATACTGCTCATTACTCTAGCTTACCTTCTCGTAAACATCCACAAAGCACTATTGAGCCCAAAGTTTCAGGCGCATAAACAGGGACCCGTAAACATTTCGTTTCGGAAAAGGCTGGAAGCGATGGCATCGACCACCACGCCCATCATTGCAGACCTCAAGGGCAAGCGGGTGCTTGTCACAGGTACTAAATAAAACTTTCTTTAACACCGACTGTGTTTCACCGCACGCAATCGATGGCTGTGTCGCCGAACCTTTCCTTGCATAAGCAACCAGACCAAGCAATTGGCTCTCTTGCGCTTTGCAGGCGGATCTGCAGGCATCGGAAAAGCCGCTGCTTTCGCTTTCGACGCCAACGGATCATCCGTTGCGGTCTTGGGACGGCGCCTTGAGCGCTTGGACGCAGTGGTGAGCAATCCTGCCCTCTGCTTCACTCCCCCATCCTCTTTCCAACCTCTGCAAAACTCTGGAAGCCTTGCGCGCTAATATAACAGCACGGCAAAAATGCATCAAGAAAGTGCAGAAGGCGGGATTTGAAGCTATCGTCCGAGTTTCCGTTCTGTCGCAGGCATCGCAGCTGAAGCATGGTGTCTCCATCGTGGCGGACCTTACCAAGGAGGAAGACCTGAAGCGAGCCATCAAGGAGACCATCGAGAAGCTGGGAGGTCTGGACATTCTGGTCAACAGGCAAGTGTCAATTCCAGGCTTTAGTAATAACTTTTGCTGAAGTGCCCTGCAATTCTGCAGTCCTCTCATACAGTTTAGTCCATAGAAACTCTTGGTTGGATCACAGTACTTGCTTTGCCTGTGCACAGACCTGATGACATATGCTGCCATGACTGAATCTGGCCTTCTCAAGAATTCCCTTTTTGATCTGTCTAATGAAATCATGCGTGGCAAGGGCATGATGCAAAACTGGGATTCTGCTGTAGTGGAGGAGCTGTATCCGACGACATGTATAATGGTGATGAGGCTGCATTCATCTCTGCGTACAAGCTGCATGTCACAGGTGCTCACCTTATACCCCTACACCTATAAATCGGCGATTCCTCCCTCTATCTGCACGTGATCTCTCAGAGGCTTGTCATGTTTGTATCCAATTTCGGCTTGAGTCTGCACAGCGAGATCAAACCTCACCTTGTTTTGTAGCGTGCAATTCGACTTTTTCCTCACACAAGTTCAACTCATAGGTGCAAGTATGGCAGCTGCGTGGTTTGTTTTTTGGGGGGGTCTGCTCTGAAGCAATGGCATTGCTCCAGAGCAGCAATGACATAATGGTATATCTTGCATTGAGCTGACTGCGGTTCACAGCGAACCTCGGACATTGGCTATGTTCAAGTCACAGCAAATGACCAGGGGCTGATGAACGCTGCATTTCAGATTTTGGGTGAAATATCAAGGACCCCCTGATCTGACTGTTTTAACATGCTGCGCAGGCAATCTGACACTGATCCGGGCAGCAGAAGAGGAGCTCATCAAAAACAAGGTGTGTTTCACTCTAGCAACCAAAGCATTTCTGCCTGTCCACAGGTCACAGCGTTTCTGCTCCCCTTTTCCGGCCCTTGAACCTTCTTTCTTCAGGTTTGATTCGTAAGCTGGTCCAGAGATGCTGCTTCAGTCTCTTCAGGCAGTTCTGAAGATCCCCTGATCTGCTTGCCATGTGACAGGACATCCCACCTAGAGGTAATTTGCCTCTAAGTCTCTTGCTTCAGATGCTTTCTGGGGACCTGCATAGTCACGGAAGCCTTATCAGTCAAGCACTTTGCATCCCAGCCTTACCAGTCAGCTGCCCTCGTGCCGTTATCCCAGCATGCCGTGCTGGCAGCTACTTTCCAGTGGACCTTGCAGGCTTGCGATTTCCGCATGCATGATTTTCTTTGTTCCCCTGGTGACTGCTTTCACATCACACTCAAAATCACTTTAAGCTGAGCTCACATCTTTATCATTTCCCTCAGTCAAAGGGCATTGAATGCCTGGGTTTACCTGAATGCATGCACCGTCCACTTGTAAAGACGAAATGCTTCAGACTTTTGACTCTCAACTTTAAAAGTAAGAGATCTCTTTGTGGAAACGCAGGGCGCAGTGATAAACATATCTTCAGTGGCTGCCATCATGCCGACTCATGCAAACTTCTCAGCCTATGGCGTGGCCAAGGCGGCTCAGGACAAGCTGACTCAGGACCTCGCGTTCGAATTCGCACCTAAGGGTGTTCGCGTCAACTCCATCCTGCCGGGTAAGTCACAATCACTTTCAGCTTTTATTTTTGACTTTGAAATTGGTGCACGTCTAATGAGGCTATGGAGGCATGCAAGCCTTTTGGGTTGCATATAATTCAGTGCAGAAGACAGGGGTGCTGAATGTCACAGGCAGAATGTTAACTCAATTCAGATAGGGCAGAACTCTTGAGTTTTCAAAGAGGCAGGCATTGTGTCTTGTTCAGGAACACGCTTGAAATGCCTTGAACTTGTGCATTTTCCCCTTTCCTTGCTTTCCGAGATTTTGCTTCCCTGGATAACTTTCAAGCCACTGCGTATCTTGTAAGCTACACTAGCATGCCTGCACTCGGCCATTCACCGCCACATTTGTACCGCCATGATTGGGGCTGCGCCTGGTGCAGCACCTGAAATCAAACCTCAAAATTTGAATCCGAATTTGACCTTTTCCATGCTGACCGCAGCCACAATCGACACGGAGGTGTTTGACACGATGTCGGAGCAGAAGGGGGCACCCAAAGCAGACCTCCTCGCAGGAATGGCGCCATGGCATGCAATGAACAGAGTTGGACAGCCCGAGGAAGTTGCGGCGCCGATTGTGTTTCTGGCGTCCGACGCGGCGTCCTTCATCACCGGGGTGAACCTGCGCGTCGACGGTGGCGCGACCCTCGGGTGAGTCATTGTTTAGTAACCTCACCCTTGAGGGTATTTCTATATTTTTGGGTTAAAAATCGTGATCTTCATCACTGGGGTGAATCTGCGCCTCGACCGCGGTGCGCCCGTCGAATGACTCATCTCCTTCAAATCCATATGCCCTTCAGGGTCCTGCAGGAAATTAGGGGTTGAGGTGTACCAACAGATCAGTAGCAGCTCCATCTCGCTCACGCTTAAGGAATTATTTAGGGGTTATGGGTTGTAAATGGCGGTGGTGCGGCCCTTGGGTGAGTCAACAGCCTTTTGTCATAGCATCGATTTATCACATACCCCCAGGACCTCGAGGGCCCTTGATTCTCAGAGTGTACGTTGATAGGCTGGAGCAAGCACAGGGAAAGCAGATAGGTTGTGGGCATGTGGAGCGGGTGAATAGCTGATATGTCTTTAATATTTTTTAAGGGTATAGGGTTTAGGGCCTCCTAAGCCCTACACCCTAAACCCTAGAGATGAATCCTGGTGCTGAGTATAAATTTTTGAAATTGCAGGTACTGGTTCAACAAAACCTCCTTCCTGGATTGAAGCCAAATTAGAAGAACTCATGATGTGGATCCACGCATCCGGATAGATGTGCACATAGGATTACCCCGTGATGAACTTAGCTGTGAGTCAGCTGCATCAGTGTCAGCTGTAGTGTTGATGCTTCTAAGATTCTCTGTAACAGCCTAAATGGTCCCGGCGTGAGACTATTTGATACATGCAAATTCTTTGTATTACTCAAGATTCAGCACGTGGCACCAAACATCATGGCATGATGCTGTGTGTCAAGTTCTGCTTCAGCAAAGCAGTCCTTCCTGGAAAGATGCCCAGAGCAAAGGCGGCTGCTGCTAATTGATGGGGATGCAAATATGAGAAATCCACAATGAACTCGAAAGCAGAGTACCATTTGTGGCAGGGGTGGGTTTAGGAACTCGCTGAATTTATTTTGAATATCTTTGCCAGGTGTGAATATGTGAATGACAGCAGCGTATGGGTTTGCTGTCATTGGATCCTCAGGACAGGTTGTAAGAATCTTGCATACTGATGTTCTTATGAATTCAAATTCTGACATCTGCATCTCTTCTTGCCTGCAAATGCAAAAGTCCGGTGCCTTGCCCCTATTGCTCGCCCCATTTAAGAAGTAGCAGACGGGTTTTTAAACCCAGATGTATCCCAGAGACGCCATAATAGAAAACAGCCACTACGGTGAAAAGAATAGCATTTATTCCCCCAGGCACAATATTTGTCACCACTCAAGACTGCAACAAATGGGTCCCCGAATGCCATTGGGCCAAACAGAAAGGCCGGATAGGTTAGGGTGAATAATATCAGATCAGCTGGAATGCATTGAAATGAATGCCCTGACTGCTCCAAGCTTGAAACGCCTGCATGCACTTTAACGTTGCCAGATCAGGAAAAATTCAAATTTGAAAAGGGGTGCGCCAGATAAAGCCGCCTATGAGCCGCCGTCCCAGTCTAAGTCAATCGACTGCTGCTGGGCCTTAAGCTTGCCGAATTTTCTGGGCCGGTTGATCACGCCATACTCCTTCATGACTACGTCCATCACCTGCACAAGACCCAGACAGCCCTTATTGACTTTTAAGAAAGACTGGTGACAAGGGCCAGTGTGTGACTGTGCGCTGCCTGCATGTTGTCCTGGCCAGACGCCATTGCATGCTTGGGAGGCCCACACGATCATCATGCCAGCAGATTGCCCGCTCAAACCTATTCCCCTCACACCTTGCAAGCGTGCAAACAAAGCAGGCAACGAACAATCACAGTGGTTGCCCAAACAAGCATTTGCTGCGAAATAGACGCTCTCTTGCATGCAATCAAGAGATCAGCGTCAGTGAGCTGCAATTTTCTTCAACCCCGCTTGTGCCCGAGATGGAAAGCACAAGTGACCCCAAAACCCCATATACAAGCCAATAAAATGTTTTGCAACTCCAGCTGGTATTCTAGGAAGCTGCCGCGCGCCTTGTGCAGCTGCTGGGACCCGGGCTCGCGCTGTTCCATGGCGAGGAGGTACGCGCGACAAGACGCGCGCTCCGGTATATTCCCCTGCGCGATCAGTAAAGAGTGACTCAACTGCAGGCATAGCTGATATACATCCGGTATACAACTGATATACAACGCACATGTTAGCAGGATCAGCGGAGAAGCCACAGTCAGTGCCAGATCAATCTCTCAGCAGGCAGGCAGGCATGCAAGCAACAGCAGGTGGACGCACAAAACACCCGGCTAGGTCTCTAGGGCTGTATCCACATTCGAAACAACCCTAAAACCACATTCAAAGAACCCTGAATTTTAAAGAAACATACATGACAACATTGTAGGCTAGGACGGGAGGAAGGGAAGGACTGCGCTGCGCTTACTCGCGCGATCAGTAAGTCCCAGAGATTACATACCAAGATCACAAACAGCTCCCAGCACAGCAACACTATAGTTCACACTGCATATATGCAGTCGGGTCTGCTTAATTCAAATGGCAGAAAATGGTATGCTGACGTCCAAGCAGAGCGAGCGCCAGAAGGATTACCAACCTGCGCGATGAGTAAGTCCCAGAGCTTGTGTGCGAGGGTTAGGTCGCCCACGTGGCGTTGCACCGCGAATCTCAGCAGGTGGCTGCCAACCAGGCCGTTGATGAAGTGGCGCTTGAAGCCCACTGCGCAAAATAGAACAAAGAGGATTGTTCTCAGAAGCATTTTTAGGGTTAGGATTGGTGAAAACCATAAGCCATATAGGGAAGGGAGAAAAATTGGCATTCTGTGGCTGCCAACCAGGCCGTTGATGAAGTGGCGCTTGAATAACACTGCGCAGCGCAGAACGAAGAGGACTGTTCAAGCATTTGAGGATTAAAGTTGGTGGAAATTATAGACTATAGGGAAGGGAGAAAAATGTGCAATCTGTGGCTGCCAACCAGAACGTTGATGAAGTGGCGCTTGAATAACACTGCGCAGCGCAGAACGAATGGGGTTTTAAAAGTTAGGATTGGGAATGCCATAAGGCCTAAATATAGAGAAGGAAAAAGGAGATGTGGCATTCTGTGGCGCCAATGATGTCGCGCTTGAAGCCCACTGCGTGTAAGAAAAGGTAAAGGGAGTTCTCTGCATGGACGGGAACTTGCATTGAAGTCCAGCAGCAGCTGGCGTAAGAACCAAGGGCCAATGCTTCAATCCTAATCAAGCCTGGATGCAGCGAAGACGCATGACAACAGCACAGCATGCTCACCAAAAATTGCCAACCCAAATTGCGCTGTATTATTTTACAGTATTATATTTTTACCTGAACCCAAACCCAAGGAAGCTGACATAAGCTCAGGGTCAAGCAGCTCTACAGGTCATGCAAAAGGCTGCCGCAGGAATGTTCCGTGTAACAGGCCGATGCTCTTGTGACTCCCTGATACGATGCTACTGGGAGCAAACGTTTACAAACAACACATTGATGAATTTCTGGAAGAAGGGAATGAGCTTCACCTTGGCCAAAGCGGTTCAGAAGTTCGACTCCGACTTGCAACGCCCCGTGGCAACCCATGGCCTCCATCTGAATCGAAGCCTGCAAGTCACCCACAAAATCTTATCAGGACATCTCATTCACGAGCAAAGGGACCCCCATTGCATGTCCCTCTCAAGAGAGTCACAACATCCCAGTGCTAGCCTCCTTCAAGAGAGGAAGCAACGGAGAATCTCGCAATCAACGCATACTCAAAGCTGCATGTAGGCTGGCAATTGGCAGCCCTTTGCGCAAGCTGAGATGAAGTCTACAGCAACAGAGCTTCTGGGTACTTCACAACAAATGCTTTCAGGAAAATCCTGCCTTGTCTATGTTGGGACCTTCCTGATAATGCTCATTTGCAATGCTTCTCTGTCAGCACAAGGTCATTTTTATTTCTATTTTTTATTCTCCCGGTCACACAGAGAGCACAGATGCAGGGCAAGACTAGAAGCTCTGATACACGGTAGGCAATAAGCACATGGCTGGCACATGGCAATAAGCACCAGCTTTCCCACCTCAATGAATTCCAGCAGTTCGCTGGCGGGCAGCTCGAGTCCCTTGGAGTTCATCTCTGCATGCAGCGCTATGGCCTTCTCCCAGCTCTCCCTATTCGCCAGGCCCATCAGATAACTGCAACACATTCCCATTATTAGTAATGCTACTAGTATTTTTATTTTTTATATTATTCTCTTTAGGGTTTAGGGTTGGGGTTTTTAATTTCATATTCTACCTAGACCCCAAATATAGACTCACAATTCTTTTCGGGAGCCATTGGAGGCTCATTGGTCTTACATGCAGCCTTTCTGCAAGGTGCTTCTGCCCAAGCATACGCTGCTAGCCATATTCCACTTGGAGATAAGTGCCACATTAGACGAATTTGATATTTGACCTCGTTATAGGACTGAGGAAGCTGAGGACTGACCTGTAGCGAAGTTTACTGTACTCTTCCTTCGGCACCCATCTCAATTCCTTCATCCGCGCAAGTTTCAGTGCCTCCCCGGCCGGACCTGCAGTAGCAACGAGCTTTCGGTGTTCTTACCGTAGTCAGCACCATATTTCCCGCATATAATAATTATTTCTCTAAATAGAGCCGAAAATCAAGACCCTGAAATGCAGGGACATACACCCTATGACAATTTCATCAATGTATGCAATGTGGTCATTTAGTGATCCTGGGTCGGGGGTCCATTGTATTGATTTTACATGTTGTTGTGCACTTGCGAAGCCGCCCTTTCTCCTATCTCTTGGCGCTCACTCTGCCTTGATGTCTGCATACCTCTTTCTCTAATTTTGAGACCAGTTTTGGAACGCTCTCGCTGAGCCCGACCCATTGGTGCTGATGGAACATCCTTTCGAGAAAGAAAAGACTGTAAAAGAAAACTAGACTCTAAAAACATTTCACACATATTGCGGGGTGCGGGAATTGCGGTGCTGACTACGGTTTTACTAATGTTGTTTAGAGACCTCTTGGGAGCCACCTGAGGCTCAATTGTCTTGTAGGCAGTCTATTAATTCTAAATTCAAGGGAGGCCAATCAGACTCAATTGAAGAGGACAGTGCAACAATGAATGCGTTCTTGCAAGGCACGGAGCCTTTGATTGCGATTTTCTGATCAGGGGGCACTTGAACCCGTTGAAGGAGCTGAGGGCAGCGATGGAAGATTCGCACCTGTGAGCATCTGAGGCTCTTAATTTTCTTTCCCTCTGTCAGGCAGAGCAACGCTCAATGTTGCTGCAATGCTGGCATTCTGGCTACCTTAGTGAGTCACTATGGCGCAACTCATTTGTCTTCTAGGAGCTATATATACCTAAGGTGAAAGTTCATGCATCGGGTCACACCTGACATCGGGGTGTTGGAGGTCCATCGCTCCTGCGAGCCGCCGTAGTCATTGCCCTCGTCATCGCTGACATCATCATCACTGCTGATGTCACCGCTGCTGAAGTCACCGTCGCTGTCATCATCCGATGAGCTGCTCTCCTGCCCGCTGTTCCAGGCAGACTCTCTTTTCGCCTGTTCTGGCGCAGGAGGAGAGATCGCCTCTTCCGGGGTGCCCACAGTCGCCTGTGCTGGCTCAACGGCTGTCGCCTGTTCTGGCACGTCTGGCACCGTTGCCTGTTCTGGAGCCGCTGCTGTTGCCAGATCTGGCTTGCTTGCAGCTTCCTGATCTGGCACGGCGGCTGCTGTCGCCTGTTCTGGCGCACTGGGCGCTGCTGCCTGTTCTAGACCGAACATTCTCGCCCAGAATGGCCTGTTTGCAGTCTGCTGATCTGGCACGCTTGTGCCCATTGCCTCTTCTGGCACGCTGGTGCTTGTCGCCTGTTCTGGCGCAGCAGCCGCTGTTGCCTGTTCTGGAGTGGTTGTGATTTCCTGATCTGACATGGTGGCAGTTGTTGCCTGTGCTGGCGCAGCAGCTGCTGTTGCCTGTTCTGGAGCGGCTGTGTTTTGCTGATCTGTCAGCTGCTCAGCTGCGGCGGCTCTCTGCGCCCGCAGGGCGTCATGCTTCTCTTTGAGGACCCTGCGCACGAAATGCAGTGTCCTTGTGACGTTACCCGTGACTACAGAGCACGCACGCCAACACAGAATGATGGCTCCCATGATTCACTGCATGGCATAATCGGCTGTACCCCTTCCAACTGGTTTGGGCAATCCCCGCGGTGTTTGCGGAGCAGACATATTGACACATGTCCGCACACGCATAGACACAGATGCATTTCCTTTTGGCATACGTTCGGTATTGTGATGTTTGGAACAGCCAAGGGTACTTACTGTGCCCACTGGTGTTTGAGGGCCGATCGCAGCTCCGCCTCGCTCTTGGGCCACCTGGAAAAGAGCAGCAGACACGAGCTTAGCACAAAAAGATTACTAATACCTTCACATGTTGTTCCTCCCAAGAACTTCTCAGCTTGAAGCAATGCGAGCCTGCACTGAAGACAGGCTGCAGGTAGAGGCTGCCACAAATCTCCTGACGGACTTTCCAGATCCAAGCAAGAGCCAATAAGTATTGTGCACCCCTTACTAATGAATACGCTCGCCAGCAGGGATCTAGCATCAGGAGATTAGGGATGAACACAGGGCAGCAAAAGTGGCACCGCAGCCAGTGCCAGACTGGCTGAGATAAAGGTACTGAAGCTGACCTGAACATTCCGGTGGCGTCATGATGGTGTGAGTGTACGCCCATAGGATATCATAGGATTTTTTCCGGTACGGTTTGCTTTTAGGGTTCCTCGTTAACCCTTGGCATGTTACTAAACCTAACTAAACATGAGGCAGGGAAGAATCACCTGAAGATGCCGGTGGCGTCCTTGATGTAGGAGGTGATGGTGTGGGTGTACGCCCATACGATTGTTTCTTAGAAGGAGGGATTATTTTTGCTTAGGTTTCACATACAGGGTCCACCACTGGCAGGTTACCGACCAAACATTGAAAAACCCACCTGAAGATGCCGGTGGCGTCTTTGATGTAGGAGCTGATGGTGTGAGTGTACGCCCATAGGATATCATAGGAGTTTTTCTGGTACGGTTTGCTTTTAGGGTTCCCCATGAACCCTTGGCATGTTACTAAATTTATATAACAAAAAGGAGGCAGGGGAGAATCACCTGAAGATGCCGGTGGCATCCTTGATGTAGGAGGTGATGGTGTGGGTGTACGCCCAGGAGCTGGGATTGTCCCTGTCCTCGGGGGGAATGCTCTCGAACAAGGTTACCACCGCATCGTGGCACCTGCAGAAGTTTGTTGAGACTTTCTCTTTTGGCGTGCTTCGCTCGCATGAACCCTTCCTTGACCCCTCTTGGCAATGGCAGCTGAAGGGGAAATATAAGGCAGACTAAGTGTAAGCACTGCCGTTTTCCAGTATCCTTGCAACAAAAATGGATTTCGATTGGGGCAGATAGAAAGAAAGTTTGCTTCTTATGGCAGCACCACTGATTTCTTCACCATCACAAGGTTCACAGTCTGCTTCAGGTCAACAATGCAACACAGATGAGGGGCCACTAACACACTTAAAGCAAAAGGAAAAGCACTCATCCGTACTTCTGCAGCGCAAACAGCGCGGCAGCCGCAAGACGTTGGCGTGCCAATTTCCCCTTTCAAATTGATTGAAAATGGAAACCTAGGCTTTTGCTGTGTCCTCAGACCTCCCTGAAAACCCACGTACAAAAGTAATTCAAAAGGAAGACACTCACCCGTATTTCTGCAGCGCGAACAGCGCCGCCGGCGCGAGCTGCCAGGGCCGCTGCGGCTCGGTTGAAGCCGCCACCGCCGCTTGCCCCTCGGCCAGAGCCGCTAGAACCTCCCGCTGGTACTCTGCCCTGTCCCCGAAAGGCTTCTTCCTGCAGGGTCCAGAACCTATATTTAGGGTTTAGGGTTCCTAAACCCTAGATCCGAAACCCTAATAAAAAATAAAGAGGCGTGTGAGAGATGGAGCAACACGCTCAAGGACTGCATGCCTGCTCAGCAGGATCTGCAAAGTGAAGGAGGTGAACGTGACACTCAGCTGATACTCACCCCTATAAAACTTCCAGAAGGCTCCGGTAGCACGAGCATAAAGACAAAGTTTCACCTTTGCCCTGGCATCATGTGCTTGGGCTCAGCGGATACCATAAACACCCTTACTTGCCGCGCTGCCTTGAAGGTGCAAAACTAAGCTTTGCTTTGCATCCATCCAAAGCTATCTTAGGCCTCAGGCTGTAATTTATGGCACTGCAGAAAAGCAGCAGCTGCAAGGCAGCGTGCGCATACACCCAAGAGAAGAAAATCAAATACAGAAGCACAAAAGAAACAGCCCGCTCACCTGTATGCTCTGATCAGTGCGCTGTAAGCGTAGGTGATGGCGTTGGGCTGGTCACCGTAACGGTCCAGGAAGCTGCGAATTTGTTGGCGCACTTTAGCAACGTCCCCCTTTTCTGCGAATGCGTTGACTATCGACAGGGTAAGCTCGAAGCCGTCCTCGCCCTGCGCCGACGGCTGCACCTGCCTAAACACCTGACACCATGACAAAGAGATGACTCAATATGACAAATTACATTGTTACGTTTTTGTATCACAGCCCCCTCAGGTGTGCAATTCTGTGTTACAAGTGGCTCATGCATGCGTGGACGGCTGCTCCTGCCAGAAAACCTGACCACGGGTAGATTTGACAAAATTTACAAAGAGGGGTCCGTGGAAATTCGTGCATGTCAGTCCTTGTAGGCAAAAGAAGCACACTAGGTGGAGGTGAGTTGTGAATGCTTAGTCCTGAATTCCACGGTGTAGTAAGCTGTCTATGTCGCACATTTTAGCCAAGGTGACGTGATGTTGCATTTCTTGGTCCCTCAAGACTGCAATCTACATGCTGCATTTGTGCATCAAAGGATGCCTACTGCAGTGGGGATCGTTTCATTCAAGGTAAATATACAATGGCGCAATTTGCAAAAAGATGTGCAGCCATCTGCGCATGCATGTGAGACTTGCCATTCTAGTCACTAGCCTTGGGGAGTTCTTTGCAGTGAACTCTTTTGGCACCCCTTTCTGCCATGGCATGTTAAGGAGCAACATGCACCAACTGAAACAAATAAGTATCCAAGCATCTTTTGAAGATGACTAAGATGACTAACCTCCAGAGCAGCGTCCATGTCACCGTGGCGCGCCAGCACGGACACAAGACTCCCCTTCAATCTCTCAGAAGGCTGCATGCCCCGACGGCGCATCTCCTCGTAGTAATAGAAGCAGTCGCCCACGCGCGTCGACTGCAGGCTGTACCTGTGAGAGCAGTCGAACACAAAATTCAGATCAGATTGGACTGCCTGGCATTTTTTCCCAATGAATCACATATCCATGCACCTGATCCAGGAGTGCACATGCTAGTGTGGCAGCTATCTGTAAGAGCATAAGATTGTCAAGAGCACCTGCAGAAAACAGCTGCTCAACACAGACACACAGCTAAATAATACCATCCAAAAACTATCACCGAACAGCAAATGCAATTGTCCTGCAAGCTATTTCGTAGGAGCATAAAAACCCTGGTACAGGCTAGGAGCTCCTAAAGCCTGACGCATGGCAAGGTAGCATCATGTAAGACTACAACAGAAAGATGTCCAAAGGGCCACAGACCTGATGGCGCTTTCCAGGAACTGGCGATCGGGGGCGAGCCCATTCAGCTGCATCTCTTCCATTATATCCCTGACCAGGTACGTCCTGCAGACAAGGCAAATAATTTTGTTCCTTTCCCGTCTGTGCGCTTCCCCGCCACATGATGACAGGGCATTTTTGCCGCACTCCCAGCAATGGTGCTTATTTATCTGCATGTAATTTTGGCAGGCTTCCGCTCGTTTGTGATTCTGCTGCTATCTGAGGTGAACAAAACAGGAAATGGGGGTTCAGGGGATAGGGCACAGAGCTGCTGAACCTGCATGCATGCAGACATAAGTGCACCAACACCATCTCTGAGCCGAGCCTGTTGTTCCACAAAGCAGGGAGCAACTCGACACCAGGAATATTTCCCATGCATCTGATATTGCAGTAACAATCACAGATTGGTCCGCAGGAGGAGCTCCTGCAGATGTCCATGGTAGATTTTTTTATTGTTATTAGTACACGCTTGATCCAGCCCTGAGGGCTAGGTGCGTTGTAGCAGCCTGTCAATAATTCCCTTCCAGCCTTCCCTGTCTTGGCACTTTCTCTACCAGTGGCGTGTCAGTCCCAAACAAACCAGGTCAACGCAATGAACCGTGGTAATAGATATTTCATGAAGTGGCAGAGCAAGCAAGTTCAAACCTGCGAGCTGTCGCAACGTCGCTAGCCAGCAGCTGGTAGTCCATGCGGTCTCGGGGTGCGCCAGATCTGGCCTGGTACCGCGGTGAGTAATGGGACGGCGGCGGTGAGTAATGGCGTCGGGGAGAGGGGCCGCCCCTGTAGCCCTGCCCCTCGTCCTTAAGAGGCAATCCAGGATCCGCCCTGAAGCTGCCCTCGTCATCCCAGTCTGCACGCCACATCAGCAGGCGTTCCACATCAGCAGCGGTTGGCAAAACTAACATGCCTGCTTGTGGCTGTGGACTGGCAGGAGTCTGACCTGCAGCTTCAGTAGCAGGAGAGTCACAACATTCAGATGACATTGCATGCAGCTTCACATGCTACTCACTAAATTGTGTAATTGTCTTTCTTATCTGCAGCAATACTATGACTGATTGTGGGTATGCATGAGCCCTCTTCCGGCCATGCTTGACTGCGTGCATGCAATGAACAAGTGGCAAAGCGCCTGAGCGAATGTGACTATGAGACACTGCTTGCAGGCAGAACACAAGGCAGCCCTTGCCCCAGTGCTTGCACTGCTTGCAATGCCGATGCATTGTGATGTTAAGGATGCTATGCATGCATGCATGCAAAGCACTTGAGAAGGTTCACGGGGCCTCGACGGGCCCTGCCAGACATTTGTTCAATTGCTGTGCAGGGTCAGCCCACAATTCAGGCTAAAATACAGATGCTTGATCTATGAATTGAGCCAGGCATGACGGGGGATGCCCCCGTTCAAGAGGACAGTCACCTAGTTCAGAAGCTGAAGCGTTTGCGGCAGGGAAGGTATGCAGATTACGTCTAGGGTCCACCGGTCCGAGTAAAGATGCCAGACGACGCGCAAGACACTGCAAATGATGCTCAACCAGGATCGGAGGAACTTTCGCCAGGGAGGGCGGCACCAAGCGAGGCATGACTAACCAGTCAGATATCTGCACGCAGAAGGTCTCGGTTAGTTGAAGATGATGTTAAGTGAGAACTCACCGTTGAACTTGTGCTTCCCCACTAAAAGCAAGGACCCCATGGCGTCCATGACAAGCTACTTCATAGCCAGCATGCGTTTGCTATGTGGCTTGAATGATCCTGATGGATTCTTTTGTGATGCTAGTTGACTTGGGATCATTGACTTACCGAAGGCAGCTCTCTAGCACGCTTGTTATTTCTGCGACGGAAGCATGATCCAATATCTAATAAGGCTGACTTCCAATTCAGTTGACCCAGTAGATGTCACAAACGCCTCCCATATGTCACCCTCCGATGGTGTTGTCCATTTCGAAATGGCTGCATGAAGAGATTAAGGCATGAACTACAGGAACCTCCCACGTGGGTCCTACGGCTGCCACCGCTTGAAGCTACGGGCCGCCAGAGGCAAACAGCGTTTGCCTGAGTTTGGTTGGAAATGCCGTTCGAACTTCGTCCCGAAGTACACTTTTCTGCTTCTGGATGTACTTATCAACTGAATCATTAGAATCGTGCATCACATTAGACGCAGCTGGGTATAGAGAACGTGTGTGTTGGATGCTCCGGCAGATGGCTCAGGGTACGAACCTCCAGAAAGTATTGGAAGAGTTCGAGAAGAGTGCAGATCGCGGTGATCCAGAGCAAATTAAGGTAGGGTGAAGGTACAATTGCGATGCGTTGCGTTGTTAAAGTACTTGACGAAGTGTGCAGGATTGTGGACTCGAGCCTTCAAATATGTTTGTGCAGCTCTTGGAGGTCATGCGCAACGAAACCAACAGAATCAATCAGCTCAGAGGCGTGTGGAATACACCGTCGACATATAGAGATTGGAACAATCTGAAAATTACTGGACAGGAGCAGGCGCCCCTCGCCATCGAAGCCTACAGGTCCGTCGAAACCTTGTACATCAGAACGATCTTGCCGGAGAGAATGCAAATTTCTGTTGCATCCTAGGCGCATTACGCTTGCTTTTGGAGTACTGAGATCAAGGTACCACAAAGAGGCGTTACACCCGTAACGTGGCATTGCAGGGAATACAAGCAACACCTTGAAGGACAGGTCCCCAAGAAACTCCTGCCAGCTCCGCTGATTCAAAGGAAAGAAGTTTCCGAACAAGGATAATTGCCACGGACAAGAATATACATGACAGCAGCCAGCTACAGATCTAGCCGTTGATCAACTTGAAGCTTTTAGAAGACACCCGAGGAAAGTCTTCAAGTTACAATAACAATATTGAACAGTAAAGCTCACCAACAGTTTTAGATGTTGCCTTCGATGGCCTATATTGGTTGCATTTAGTTACAGTCGTACGTACGGAGCGAGTGTATACAGAGCTGTCTGAGATATGTCTATACTGCATACAAGCCCAAGTTTATCCTCATTGTATATATTCTATGGAGGCTAGCTAGATTTGAATCCCTACTTCATCAATCGTAGCGCCATCCAGGCTTCATGAATCTAGATCAAACCTAGATGCCCAAAATTGGTATTGCAGTTCCATTGCAGTAATACTGCCGGCACCAAATGGTGCCAGCAGGCAATTATGCTGTATGAATGGTCAGTACCACACAGCAGTATAGAGTGCACTCTGATCTGTGTCAATTGACTTGCAATTCACGAATTTGAATTCGAACTCACTCGGTGCCCAAAACATCACGGCCCCCCAGGATCACTTCAAACATCTTTTTCTCGCCGCCCCTCAGGACCTCCACCTTTATCTTATCCCCTGGCCGCTTCTCGTCCAGGATTTCGAACAGCTCCCTCTGCAACTTAATTTCGCGCCCCTCTATCGCTGTTATCACATCCCCCAACACCACTCGGCCCAGTTCGTCCCTGCATGCAGTGCAGAGGTAGGATGATTATTATTACTACTATTATTACACGCTTTTCCTGCCAAGAGGCAAGGTGCGTCCTGCAGACAAGCTGCAGTTGAAGGCTGCCATAATCCTACCCCTTGTTGGACTCGCCAGATCCAAGCAAGACCCAGTCAACCGTGGGCACGGTGCTCAGTATTTGCACCGCCCCCCGCAAGCCGGGGCCAGAGGTAGAATGAGATATGTGGAATTCAATGCATGCAAAGCAAACCTCCTTCACGACAAATCTGCATAACTTAGTCCTGCATGTGTTGCATGGGCATGATGAGGCAATTCCCTCTAAAGTCACTCTTGAACCCTCATATATCCAGCAGGCAGGATGCGTATGAGAGAAGGTCGGGCATGATGCACAATTGCCCGAGGCAAGCTTGGCTGCACTGCATGCTGCTATGCCTTTTGGTACATACATGGCCAGCAGTCAGAAAATTACCTAATTACAGAGCCACATGCCATCCTCACTCCAGCAGTGATAATATTTCACTTGCCTACGATATCCCTTCACTTGTGTCCGTGGCCGGCCTCTTTATGAGTACAAAAGCGGCATGGTGCCCCTGTGACAATTCCGTAAACACCAAGGAAGGCAAGGGGGGATGATGGGTGCGCGCCTGAAAGTTCCCTTGATGCCTGCGTTGGCTGCGGGGCCGCCAGGTGGCACCTCCAGAATGAGAACGCCCTCTACCCCGATCTGGCGCACGGTCTGCAGGGGCGATACTTTTGATTAGTATATTCCTACATGATAACAGTATATTACTAGTACCACGACAAAAAACAGCTCTGGTACTCACGACAGCTCTGGTGTTTGGTGCAGACAATTCTGGCGCACGGTCTGCAGGGGCGACCCTTTTGATTAGGAACCTATAACCGACAGGGTCACAACTAACAATCTTCGGTACTGACAGTTGTCCTAATGTTGTTATGCGCTCTTGCAGCCAACATTAGGACATATGCAAGGTATGTCTGCAAAGCAGAGCTGAAGCACAAGCAGAAGCAGCAAGCGTCTCATGAGATCTCGCCAATTCTTGGACCAACAGCAGTTAAACACCCTAGGGCCGATCTGAGCCAGAGAAACGTTCAAATGCAGTTGAGACTGCCGTGTCTCTTACTCAGGTGAGTGTCACACAAGTGTTGACCCCGGTGTCTGCCATCAGTCTCACCTGTGGGGGAGCTATTGTGATGCCCAAGATCGGCCGCACGACCTTTCCATAGGTCAAAATCTGCTCCACTAGCCCCTTGGTGCCATCGATGGGAATTGCAAAGCCCACGCCCGAGTTGGCGCCCTTACCTGCAGCATGCAGAGGGGAAATCTAGATAAGATAACAAGATAACAATATGTACCACGGAATAGGTAGAATTACCGCATACATGCACGGCATGCACGGCATGCACAGGCAAAAGCCAGAAAAGGCAGAGATGCGAAGAAGTGCGCAAGTACTGCAGCTCTGCATGTACAGCTGCGAAAAATCCTGCATGCACATGCCGAGCATGTGATGTAAAGAGCAAGCTATCCGGTCTGCATGCGCAACACGCACCCAGCACGCAGTAGGGCATGAAAAATTGCGCATGCATTTCCACGTCATCAAATGCAAGAATGCTCTGACTGGAGCGGAAACCTCGAGAACAAGGCCAGTGCAGGAATAGACCACTGACTCGCATGTAGCAGCTTGCCAATGGACTGTCAAAAGTCAAGGCTCTGTCCCTCTCTGTGCTTGTTCCCGAGATCCTGCCATGTCTTAATTGTTCTAAGTCCAATATCGACCACTCATATAGTAAGATTTACGAGTAAGAAAGCTGACCCAACAGTGGGGTCTGCAATGGCGATGCTGGATAGGCGTGCCTTGCCGATTAGTAATCACCCCCGCATTGCCAGTGAATTGCGGCATAGATCTCGAGTTCAACTTACAAAAAAAAGGTATGCAAGGGATTCAAAGACTTCCCGGTGGGGTCTGCAATGGTTGTGCTGATGCCGACCAGGCGCCCTTCGCTATTGAGCAAGACTCTGCCGCTGTTGCTCGAATCAATTGCAGTGCTTTTTTCTGGATTTTTTTGTTTTTTGTATTATGTTTGGTTCTCTTTTCAAGGAAATTGCACATCCCAGGAGGGGCAAATGACCTCACCGGTGGGGTCAGTGATGGCGGTCTAAAGGCCCACAAGGCGCCCTTAGTTATTTTGCAAAACACCTGCCTCTCTTGCCACACACTATTCTAAACTGTTTCATTTATGCCATCTAAGAAGGCTGGAAAGTCACCGGTGGGGTCAGCGATGGCTGTGTTTATGCCGACCAGGCGCCCTTTGCTGTTGAGCAACACTCCGCCGCTGTTGCCGGGATTGATTGCAGCGTCTGTCTGGATGACGTTCTTAATGGGAACGCCCCTGTAGCCCGGCGTCGCCAGCTCCCTCCCCAGCCCCGACACTATGCCCTGCCCATGAAATTATTTTCAGTCCCTTTGAATCTAAAATTGAGCTGTTGGTGACAAAGTGCTTGTCGCATTGCTGTGTTTCTTGGAGATCAGGGCCAATGGGAGGGCAAGCCATATCTTTCCTGCACAGGCCTGCTACCAGGCAATGCAGAGGCATTGCCCCTAAGAAAAGCAGAGCCTATACTTTTCTAATTCTCAATTATTTAACATTTCCACATGCTCTCAGTGGGGGATTCACCTGAGTGAGCGTGTGGTCCAGCCCAAAGGGATTTCCGATAGCATACACCTGCAGAATGCAGACCCCGACATTATCAAGCACTGCTGCACAATCATGAACAGAACCAAATCGTGTAAACCACACTCACAGCATCTTGAACCCTCAGAAGAAGTGTTGCAATGTCTGGTAAAATCTTATACTTCATATGTCTTCACCATGGCTTTCAACGTCCCACGATGCTCCTGCCCAAGGGGTATACATGCATGCCCATGAAGGCGTATACCTCGCAATCTGTTCTTTGTGCCATCATCAACAGAGAAGCAGGGTAGGAAATGACGAGCGACTCACCTTCTGGCCCACTAGGAGGTTGGTTGAGGTGCCGAGGGTGACAGGTCGCAGCTCGCGCAGCTTCTCTTCAGGCGCCTGCAGCTGCAGCACGGCTATGTCCTTGTCCGGGTCCCCCCCTATCACCTGCACCAGCACTTTTATTTCACTTTATATTTAAAAGCCACAACACGCTTCATTTGCCAAACCTGACATGCAAGAGTGCATCATGTCCACTCCTGAAAGACCGAAGGACAGATAGATACTGTTGTCTTTTAGATTCCTGTGCTGTTATCAAGCTGTCAGATGTCAACCTACTGGCGCCACTGCGGCAGGTGCATAGTGTTTCTTCAGCGGCAACAGTAATCCTTTCCCCTTCTCAGCTGCTGCTGCACATTTCACATTTGCTGCGGTGGCCACGTGCTTAAGGGCTAGATCGCTACTGATGTTCTCATTGTCCAATGTACCCATAAGGTACATTGGAGATGCAGGTCTCTAAATATTGAGAGCAGGGGTAGCCAGACGCCACAGACAGTAACACGTAGCACCCCTGTCAATAGCAGGGGGCACTAAAGGCTACAGGATGATAGTGAAGGGTGATTATTGATCAAAGGGTGATAGACCGAGCGGCGTGCCTTGGCAGGGTACACCGAGGAGTCAATGAGCGCCACTTTAATGTCGGAGGCCCCCCGGATGACGTGGAAATTAGTCACCACGTGCCCCTTTGTATCCCATATGAACCCCGAGCCCGTCCCCTGGGGAACCTGCATCGTGTCCATCGTCCTGAAATTCGTCCGCTCCGCTGCACAGGTGCAAAAATGGAAAAGAGTCAGTTGTCATTATCAACCTCAAACTTGCAGCACTTGCCTTTGTCAGGTTATTTTGCTGGCGCTAATAATAGACTGATGATAGCAATGAAGGCATTTCTGGTGAAAGGCAGAATCTGCACCAAGGGTCGCTGAATATACCTCATGAGGATCTCAGATCCCCATGCATCCAATGCAAGTTGCCTGGGCAGCAGCCAATCTGTTGCCCTTGCAAATGTGCATTATGGTTGAGTCTTGTGGCAATATAATGATATGTGTTTTGAACGGAAACGCACCTATGTTTGCAATGTTGACGACGGATGGTGTGTTGTCCATGAAAAGTCTCACCGTCTGCAGCTCCTCGTCCGACAGATCTGAGTCCTTCAGGCTCGGCGCCTGCACAGCAGCATGGAATATCTGGAATCTGTGGTTTCAGTATCACAACATTATCATCAAGTCTTGGTTGGGGTGCTTGGGTTGCAGTGCGCAGTTTACTAGGTCGTGTACACTCATAGACAGGAGCCACTTGACACTAATAA
>JADEYI010001111.1_pt1 | contig 23786 bp, 23 predicted proteins | sample 8542331 | NCBI WGS metagenome assembly JADEYI01 (sample SAMN16510988, study PRJNA670497) | mine drainage metagenome | isolation source: biofilm near Copperflume 1 | place: Germany: Marsberg coppermine Kilianstollen | collected 2018-02
GACTCTTACTGACCGCATAGATCATATGCATGAGGATGCGATCCGGTCCGTTTTCGGACATTACCGCCGCGGCGGTGTCGGCTTTCTGTGGCAGATAGAGCGCACCCACATAGATCTTGAAGAAGAATTTGGTGCGCAAACCCATGCCATTCAACACCAGGGTTTTACCGCCCACGCTGGCGGAATCTGCCACGGTCACGTCTTTATAGGTTGCCGCCTGGGCATTCACGAGCACGGCAGCGGTCAGAATTGCTAGAAAAAACAGCAGTTTTTTCATGATCATCTCCCTGCTTCCTGATTACTGATAACGCAGTCTGGAAACCTGATGCTACGCGCCCTTGAGGTAGCGGGCAAAAAACGCCAACGTGCGCCTCCAGGCATCGCTCGCTGCCGCGGGCCGGTAATTCTCGCCGGAGGGATTGGCGAAGGCGTGGCCGGCATGCGGATACTCGTGGATTACCGCATGTACCTTCGCCGCCTTCAGGGCTTTCTGGAAAGCCCGCACGTCTTGAACGGTAATGCCCTTGTCTTGCTCGCCGAAAAAACCCATGAGCGGCATCCTGAGTTTGGACAGCGCCACCACATCGTCTACCGGCTGGCCGTAGTACATGACTGCCGCGGCCAGCGTGTCAGGGAACAAGAGTGCTGTCTGCAACGACCAGCCGCCGCCGAAGCACCAGCCGATAACACCGATGCGCGGCGCGTGTTCGTGATCTTGCAGGTAGGCATAAGCCTGCTTGAGGTTATCCCTAGCCGCGTCCGAGTCCTTGAATACGCCCAGCATGAGTTTCTTGGCGTCATTCGGATCCTTGGCAGACTGTCCGCCGTACAGATCCACCGCCAGCGCCGCGTAACCTTCGCCCGCGAGCTGATCCGCCATGCTGCGGATGTTGTCATTCAAGCCCCACCATTCATGGATCACGATGATGCCGGGCAGCGGATGTTTGCCATGCAACGGTTCGCTGAAATAGCCGCGGACCGGTTTGCCGTTCACCGTGGCATACACCACCTCGGTGCCATGCACCGGCTGTGCGGGCTTTTGCAGCGCCGCGGGACTCGCGATCGGTGCATCGTCGGCGTGCATGGCGGCCATGGCCAGCAGATACTGCTGATTATTCATGGCCATCACCGGCGAGACAGCCGATGCTGCCAACAGTAGGATCGGGGTGATCAATAATAAATTGCGCCGCATGTTTTCTCCTCTGGGGTTCATTCGCCGCGGTACACACAACCGGAAGTACAGGTTTCAGCGATCACTACTTTACACAAACCTGGCAACACCGGCCTGAGATGTTCCCAAATCCAGCGCGCCAGCATTTCACTGGTGGGGTTTTCCAATCCCTGAATTTCATTCAGATAACGATGGTCCAGCTCCTCAACCACCGGCTGACATGCTTCTTTGAGATCGGCGAAATCCATGACCCAGCCGGTAGCCGGTTGAAGTTCGCCGCTGATGTGGATTTCCACGCGGAAGGAATGGCCATGCAGGCGGCTGCACTTGTGGCTGGCCGGCAGGTTCGGCAGCCGGTGGGCGGCTTCAATGTGGAACACCTTGAAAATTTCCATGCGGGTGCTTGCTCAACGGGACGTTACTCCGGACTATTCTAGCTGAGATGGTCTCAGGGAAACCCCAGGGTCGCTGGCCGGCGCTGCCTTCAATACACCGCTTGCGCGCTCAGCGGCGGAGCCGTATGTTGGCAGGCATCGCCCGCACCGATTCCATCCGCCTGGATCGCCATATCATGGAAATCAGTTTCCCCCAGGGAATCCGTTCTAAACTCGAGCAGCTGCGTTTGGAACACCGGGACCTGGACATCGCCATCAGCCGCCTGGCCGAGGATATCCACACCAATGAATTGCAGCTCAAACGTCTCAAGAAACGCAAACTGCAAATCAAGGATTACATTGCCAAGCTCGAAAGCCTGCTTATTCCCGACCTCGACGCGTGATTGATCTGCACCTCCATTCCCGCGCCTCCGATGGCAGTCTTACGCCCACGGAACTGGTGCAACTCGCGGCCACACGCGGCGTGCAACTGCTGGCGCTGACCGATCACGATTGCCTGGCTGGCCTGCCGGAAGCTCAAACAGCGGCGCAAACCGCCGGCATCCGCTTCGTGACGGGCGTGGAGATTTCGACTACCTGGCAACACAAGACACTGCACGTTATCGGCCTGAATGTGGACCCCGGGAATGGGGAACTCAACGTGGGTTTGGCGCACCTGCAAGCCGCGCGCGGAATCCGCGCGGCAGAGATCGGCCGGCGCTTGAGCGTCCACGGCATCCAGGGTGCTTATGCGGGTGCGCAGCTGCTCGCGGTCAACGGCAACGTGACGCGCACGCATTTCGCCCAATGGCTCTGCGACAGCCAACACGCCGGCACTCCGCCGAAGGCCTTCCAACGCTTCCTGGCCCGCGGCAAGCCCGGTTACGTGGCAACCATTTGGGCAGGCCTGGAAGAAAGCATCGGCTGGATACATGCCGCCGGCGGCCAGGCGGTGTTGGCACATCCATTGCGCTACGCTATGACGCGCAGCTGGCTCATCAAGGCGCTCACGGCCTTCAAACAGGCCGGCGGCGACGGCCTCGAGGTCATCTGCGGCGGCGACAACCGGGATAACATCGCAACCGCGACTCATTACGCCTCACGTTTCGAACTTGCCGCCTCCGTGGGCTCGGATTTCCACAATCCGGCGACGCCCTGGAACCAGCCCGGCATCGAGGCTTCGCTGCCGGGGAATCTCACGCCGGTGTGGGCATTCTTTTAGGCGTGTTGCGTGTGGGAGCGACGCTCTCCGTCGCAAGGTGTGAAGCAATCGCGGCGAGGCAGATTTTTGCTCCTGCATTGCTGCATTTCCGCCTTTCAGGCGGGGCTTGTTATCTGTGCAATCCCTGCTGCGACCACAGGTCCAGCCCATCTCTGTGCGGGCGTTCGCGGCAATGCCGCTCACCCTGCCCTGCCTGAAAGTCCAGGATATACATCTCCCTGTATGTCCGTTCGCTGCTATCGCAGCTCACCCCTGGCGGTCATCGCCGCTCCTACAGCAAATGCTAACCCGCGGCAGTCACCGCCTCGCCCGACAGCGTGAATATTTTCGCCTACACGAAAATCTTCACCAGATCTGCGTCCAGCTTGCCGCGCTTGGCCTCGTCTTCCAGCACCGCGAACGCCCGTTCCGAGGGCATGGATTTCTTGTAGGGGCGGTCCGCGGCGGTGAGCGCATCGTAGATATCCGCCACCGTCATCAGCCGTGAAGGGAACGGGATATCCGCCTGGGTGCGGCCGCGAGGATAGCCGCTGCCGTCGAGCTTCTCGTGATGCGCGCCGGCGATTTCCGGGATGGCGGCCAGGTCCGCGGGCCAGGGAATGCGCCGCAGGAAATTGTAGGTGTGTACCACATGGGATTCGATCTCGCGCCGTTCCTCGGGCGTGAGGCTGCCGCGCGGGATGGACAATACCCGGTGTTCGGCCTCGGTGAGCAGTGGAATATCCTGCTCCGACAGTGTGTAGCTTTTCGCAGTCTTCAGGGCCTTGCTGGGTTTGCTTTTCAGCATATCCGGTTCATTGGCCTCCTGGATGGCCGCCCAATAGGCGTCCAGCGCCGCCAGCTTGCCCTCCAGCTCCTGCTCGATGCTGAGCAGTTCCTCGTGGGAACTCATGCCGCTGCGCAACATCACCAGTTGCTGCGCCAGCGCGCGGCGTTTGAGGCGTTCGGTTTCCACGTTGATGCGCTCGCGGATCGCCTGGTAAAGCTCGGGGGTGAGCTTATGGGCTTTCACCAGCACATGCTCGCGCACCCCGATCTTGCCGAAATCATGCAGCAACGCCGCGTAGCGCAGCTCGCGCAGTTGCCTGGCGTTGAAATGCATGCCGCGAAAGCGCGCCACACCGGAACGCGGCAGGGCTTCGGCCAGCCCGGTGGTCAGGCGCGCCACCCGGAAGGAATGGCCGCTGGTGGCGGGATCGCGTTGCTCGATGGCGGTCACGGACGCCACCACGAAGCCCTCGAACATGTCCTCGATGGCCAGCAGCAAGCGGTTGTTGTCAATGGCGACGGCCGCCTGGCTGGCCAGCGAGCGCAGCAGCGGCAGTATCTCGTCGCTGAACGGCAGGATTTCGCTGAGGGTGGCTTCCGGGCTGGTAAGCCGTGCCGCCGGATTGCGCTTGCGGTTGATAAACTCGATGCCGCCGATGATTTCCCCTTGCGGGATGCGCAACGCCACTGCATACAGCGAGCTGGTGCGATAACCGAAACGCCGGTCAAAGCTGCCGTTGAACCGCCAGGGCCTATCCGCCGGCGGCGCATAGGCATCCGCGAGGTTGATTTCCTCGCCGGTCACCGTCACATAACCGGCGATGGAGGTCAGGTCCAGGGGCAGGCGTTCTTCCTCGAAGGGGAACTCCACGGATTCGTTCTGCGCCAGGCGCATCACCAGTTCCGACGAGCCGTCCGGATGTTTCTCGGTGAGAAAGATGGTGACGGCATCGCAGCCCGCGAGATGCCGCGCTTGCGTGAGGATCAGTTCCAGCAACGCCTGATGGCTGCGCTCGCTGGACAAGGCCACGCCCACATCCGTGAGCTGGCGCACCTGCTGCCGCTGACGCGCCATGGCCGCCGCCAGTGACAGGGTGCCGGCGATGGCCGCCGCCGGCCAGTGGTTTGAAATCCGCACCTCGCCCGCTTGCGCCACGGATTCGTCCACAACCATGACGGCATCCGGCGCAGCGGCCTGCCATTGGGCGCGCGTCATCCCGCCGGCAAGCAGATTCGGCGTGAGGCACAGCACCGCGCAGGTTTGAATTTTCAAATCCGCGGGGGTTTTAATAAAAAACAACTGCAATCCGCTATTTGTGAATCCCGCAAGCTTGCCGTTGGGAAAATAACCGGATTCCACCGCGACCGCAGTCATGTTCGAAGCGCTGTCGCCGCCGGAGGTCATGCGGGCCGCGTTTCAGAATCCGCCGGCCGTGCCTGCGGCAGGGTTCTGAGCAGATCGTCCACGCAAACCGTGGCCATCAGCAGGTCCTCGCGCGCCTCCGCATCCCCGGCTTCCGGCACCAGCCAATCCTGTCTCGGCGTTTGGCGCGCACCCAGAGCCCCGAAATTGAACAACTTCGGATCGGCCAGGTGCGAAGGCGCCACGTTTTGGAGCGCGGCGAATATGGAATTAGTGCGGCCGGGAAACTGGCGTTCCCATTCCGCCAGCATGCTCTTCACCGCCTGGCGCTGCAGATGCTCCTGGGAGCCGCACAGATTGCAGGGGATGATGGGGAACTCGCGGTAGGTCGCGTACTTGGCGATGTCGCGTTCCTCGCAATACGCCAGCGGTCGGATCACCACCTGCTTGCCGTCGTCGGATTGCAGCTTGGGCGGCATGGCTTGCAGCTTGCCGGCGTAGAACAGATTCAGGAAAAAGGTTTCGATGATGTCGCCGCGGTGGTGTCCCAGGGCGATCTTGGTGATGCCGTGTTGCGCCGCAAACGTGTAGAGCGCGCCGCGCCGCAGCCGCGAACACAAACCGCAGGTGGTCTTGCCTTCCGGGATCACGCGCTTCACGACGCTGTAAGTATCCTGTTCCAGGATGTGGAACGGCACGCCGATTTTCGTCAGATACTCCGGCAGTACCTGTTCCGGGAAACCGGGCTGCTTCTGGTCGAGATTCACCGCCAGCATCTCGAACGCCACCGGCGCGCTCTGCCGGAGCTTCAGCAGAATATCCAGCAGCGTGTAGGAATCCTTGCCGCCCGAGAGGCACACCATCACCCGGTCGCCGGCCTCGATCATATTGAAAGCCTGGATGGCCTGGCCCACATTGCGGCGCAGGCGCTTTTCCAGTTTGTTGATATTGACAGAACGTTTGTGAAGCGTAGTTTGCATGCATAGTCTCTGACAGGTAACGTAGATTCACGTCATTCTAACTGTAAAACCTCTAGCCTTTCAGCTACTTAGCCATGCATATGTAATAAATGCAGCGATCGCACGGTCCCAGACTTACATTCAGGAGCTTCTATATATTATGAAATCAACCCGCTGGACCATGTTGATTCTGGTCGCCGCGCTCGCAATACCCATGACCGCCGGCGCTACGCCGCAGATCATCAGCAGCGGTGTGACGCGTGTAAACCTGCTGGAGCTATACACCTCGGAGGGCTGCAGCAGTTGCCCGCCGGCTGATGCATGGCTTTCCAGCCTCACACATGACCAGCGTCTGTGGACGCAACTGGTGCCGGTGGCTTTCCACGTGGATTACTGGGACGACCTGGGCTGGCGCGATCCATTCGACAGCCATACCTACAGCGAACGCCAGCAACACATAGCAGACCGCGCAGGCGACGGCGTGATCTATACGCCGGAGTTCGTGCTGGACGGCAAACCCTGGTCCAACTGGTTCAACGTCCAATCCCTACACTTGCCTGACACTACTGAAGCAGGACGCCTGAAACTCGTCGTCGATGGTGTACGACTCAACGCCAGCTTCATTCCTGCGAGCGCTGATTACAAATACCTGGAATTGCACGTGGCGGTTCTGGCATTTGGTGTTAACACAAAAGTTGGAGCCGGCGAGAACTCCGGACGCACGCTGCGCCAGGATTTTTTAGTAATCGGTTACTCAAAACATCTGCTGACGGCGAACACATCGGGATTTACATTTGCAACGCAGTTGCCACAGAGCGTCAAGGCAATAGCTTCACGCTATGCCTTGGCCGCCTGGATCTCACAGCCGGGCGATCCTGCGCCTCTACAAAGTGCGGGTGGCTGGCTGAACGCTAAACCAAATATCATGCCCTAGGGGCTTCCGGGCTAGCATACAGTTAATCCTGATTTGATCACGCGCCGATCCAGGCGGACTCGAGAGTCTGGGCACGGCGTTTCGCAGCCGCGGGTTTGAGCGTGCCTTTTGCCACGGCACGCACGAACTCCTCGTTATCTCTAGCCCTTAATATGCGCCAGGCAGCACCGATATCCCGAACCACACGTGTGAGAAGTGTCTTCTCATCACTCGCATAATGCTCGCCGGGGCGGTTCGCTAATACCAACACACCACGCAGCCGGCCCAGCACGGTGATGGGTATCACGCAGCCATCCCTGCCGAGGCTGCTGCTAAAATCCGACAGTTCCATGGCTTTGCGTTCAGCGCGTGCCGCCACCACCGCCGGATCATCATTGTCCAGATGCTTCGGGTAGGTGATATCACCCGCTTGGCGTACACGCGCATAGCCCTCCTCGGTGATCTCGTAGAGTGCCAGCGCCGGGCTGCGCGTATGCCGCCGTAATTCAGTCACGGCAGTATCCAGCAGTCGCTGGACGTTTTCGATGTGGCCAGAATGTCGCGCGAAGCTCCTGAGGGCTTTCTCCGCTAGATATTTCTTGCGGAAGAACACCCGCTCCACCAGCCGGTCCATATAGATGCGTACCTTGCCGAGTACGATTCCGAGCGCCAGCGGCACTACCACCTGCAGCAGCAGACTGGCACCTTCACCGAGGGTGGCGCGTAGCGCCAGACTATTAGCAGCCGCGATCACGCCCACCACCAGGGTGGTGGTGGCACCGTACACCATGGTCTTGTCGATAACCACGCTCACATCCACCATCCGGTGACGCAGGATGGCGAAAAGGAACCCCGATACCCCCAAGCTTACGCCTACCGAATTGAGCGCGAGTGTGCCTACGAATCCTAATACACTGATATCACGTGCGAGCACACCTACAAAGAATGGTACCAGACTCCACAGCATCCATTGGATTCGGATCTTCTGTGCGCTACTCGCCTGGTACTGAGCGATAAAGAGCGCGGCCGCGGTCACCATGTAAGGTGCCGCAATCAGCCAGGTGAGCGCCGGATCAATCCATGCGGCCGAGCCGCGGTAGACCAGCAGCCAGGCACCGCCAAGCACCACGGTGAGGCCCGCAAACAAAGTCAGCGCCAGGCATATCCTGAGGGTGGTGCGTACATTTGCGGATAACGCGTTACCGGCAAGTGACTCTGCGACGCCGTACAAAGCAAACCGGCCCACGAAGAAACACAAGTATTCAAAGAAATTGAACTCATACAGAGCAAGGCCAGACAGGGGTGCCCGTATCAAAGTGCCTCCGATGAGATAGGCCAGTCCCCACAATACGAGGAAGCGTGCGGCGTGATCCCGGCCTTTCCACAAGGCCAGCAAAGTGACGATCGCGAGCACTATTTCCATATAGACCCATATCCAGATGATGGACAGTCGTTTCACTGGAGTGAGCGACCGATCACCCGTGGTAACCGGCACTATCGTGGTGATGGTGCCGCGCCGTATCACGAACTGGTAGGTGACGCCGCGGGCCATGTTGGAATCCTGGGCTCCACCCGCGAACAAGGCCGCGCGCGCTGACGCATCCAGTGCAGGGATATCGATGCGGTCACCAGCTTGCAGTCCTTGCGGTAGAGGTGCGCCGCTGATCGGTTCGACGACTGCCGTGTGCGCATCCACAAAGCGTGGAGTGAAAGGCAAGAAACCAAGATTGAATGCCGCATATCCGTTGAATGCGAGCAATGCGACAATGGCGAGGGTGACTGAGATGAGGACAGCGCGATAACGAGTCATAGACTACACTCCCAATTATTCTGTGCTTTTGATCGGAATCGTCAGGCGAGATTGCCGCCACGGGCGGTCAGTTTATTGAGCATATGGAGCGGACGCGGCTCATATGCCGGGCTGAAGCAACAACGATCTCCCCAATTAAATTTAAACTGACGCATAACGGAACCGCAGGTCCGCCAGACAGATATGCACCCGGCCACGTATAGCCCATCCCCGCAACTATGCTAGTCTATGCTGAAATCCACCCCTGTCATTAGAACCAACGCTATAGGAGCTTCCGTCATGTCAAGAAAGATTGCGATTTTACTGGCGGTGTTTGCCAGTCTCGCGTTTTCAGCCAGTACCTTCGCCAACGCCAAGCCCGCGCCATTCCCTCTTATCCAGGGGTACGGTATGGTAAAACCGCTGCCGGCTACTTCGCCGCAACCCAGCAAGTACAAGATTTATAAGGTAGTCTTTGACTTGGACGAGGGCGGCGATGCCAGCAAAGTCAACAGTGGACTTGAAACGGTCGCACAGGCGGTCAACGCGTTCGCCTCCGCCGGGGTTGCCAAGAAAAACCTCAAATTCGTGGTCGTGATCCACGGCGATGCCACGCCCATCGTGTTGGCTGAAGGCGGCTACAACACCCGTTTTCATGTCGCCAACCCGAATACGGACCTGATCAACAAACTCAACGCCGTTGGTGTACAACTGCTGGTGGATGGCCAGGCCCTTATCAAGCACCAGATCGAAGGCGCTGAGGTGAATTCGAATGTCGAAGAGACTTTGTCAGCCGCGACCACGCTGGTTATTTACCAAGAACACGGCTATCAACTTTACCTGCCGTGATCTGTCCTGCCGGTAGGCACTGAGTCAGTCTCTAAATAAAACGGACTTGACCGGCAAGTAATCGAAAATAATCAAACCAGGCGGCCCGCTCCGGGGGCCGCCTTTTTTATATTTCCTTCAACATTCATGTCCGACATTGCCCTGGCGTATAGTTGAGGTCAGCGCACGCTGGGGCTGAACCAGCGGACAGCCGCTTGTTGCCGTTGATCGCATACCTTGTCTAATGGAGAAAGCGCGATGAACCCAATCAAAATTATTGCAATCCTGCTGATAGTCGCCGGCTTACTGGGACTGGTATACGGTGGATTCAACTATCAAAAATCCAGCCATGAGACCACCATCGGACCGATACAATTGGCGGTGAAACGCGAGGGCCATGTGAATGTGCCCATGTGGGCGGGCGTGGGCGCCATCGTGCTCGGCGGAGTGCTGCTGCTGTTGCCGGGTCGCAAGAAATAGAGTTCCAGGTGGTGCACTAGGCCGTATTCATCGACCATTGATATGCACCAGAGTTGCACTACATCCGGCGCGTGGCTTTGATACATGCAGGGCTCATTGCGAACCCACATGGCAAAGTGGTTGTTGCCTGCGGATGCTGGTCACGCTCACTTTTGGTTCATAACCAGGCCCCAAACGGGATCCTGATCTTGACCGGCATCCCTAGGCAGACAACAACCAGCTGTTGATAAAACTACTCCAGAATCCGAAAGCCGTCATTGATCTGGATTATGAACGCAGGCATTGCAGCCACGCCATTTATTGACACTTGCAGTACAGGAGGGGCTGACGGTCCCAGATTAGCTCGTTGCCCCCGGTTTGGCATTGCCCGCCTGTGAGAGCAGCGTTCCGACCATCGCCGAGAGATCCCCCATGTTCGCCGGCACCACCGTAACGGTGGAATTCTTGGCGATGAGCCCCTACTGCCGGAGTTTTAAATGCACCCCTCAGGCTCCGAGGGGATGCACATCACGTTCAATTTCCTGGAGCAGCGGTTTCGACAGGGTTTTGAGGTCATAGGTCTGCTGCGGGTTCATCCAGAATTCCGGCGTGGTATTGAAGAAACGCGCAAGCCTCATGGCGGTATCCAGCGTCACCGGGCGTTCTTCATTCACAATTTCATTGATGCGCGAGGGTGTAACCCGCAGGCGTACGGCAAGCGCATGGGGCGTCATGTCCAAGGGCTCAAGATATTCCGCCCGCAGCACTTCGCCGGGATGGATGGGGCGCATCTTGTTACGCGCATTCATATTCACGTTTCCTAGTCACACATGCGTGCGGCAATCACTCAGCCCTTCACTCCCGGCTTGGCATTCCCCGCCTGCGACAGCAACGACCCCACCATGGCGGAGAGATCGCCCATGTTCGCCGGCACCACCGTGACGGTGGAATTCTTCGCGATGAGTCCCCACTGCTGCACCCACTGCTGGCCCAGCTGATAGTGCAGCGCTTCGGCGCCGCCTTCGCCAGCCACGGCTTTGCCGATGTCGGAAATCGCCTTGGCGGTGGCCATGGCCACGGTGGCGATGGCCTGGCCCTGACCGTCGGCGCGCAGGATCGCGGACTGGCGCTCGCCTTCGGCGTTGTTGATCTGGCTCTGCTTCTGGCCTTCCGACTGGTTGATGGCCTGCTGGCGTTCGCCTTCGGATTTGGCGATGGCGGCGCGCTTCTGGCGTTCGGCGGTGAGCTGCAGTTCCATGGCTCTCTGGATCTCGTCCGGCGGCGTGAGATTGCGGATCTCGTAACGCAGCACTTTCACGCCCCAACTGGTGGCGGCCTGGGTAAGCACATCCACCACGCCCCGGTTGAGCGTATCGCGCTGTGACAGGCATTCATCCAGCGCCAGCTTGCCGACTTCGGCACGCATGGTGGTCTGTACCAGCTGCACCACCGCGGTAATCACATTGCTGGTGCCGTAGGCGGCGTTCTGCGCGTCGGTGATCTGGTAGTAGAGCACCCCGTCCACCGACAGGCGCGTATTGTCCCGGGTGATGCACACCTGCTCGGGCACGTCCATGGGAATCTCGCGCATGTCGAATTTGTAGGCCACGCGGTCGAAGAACGGCACGATGATCTGGATGCCCGAAACCAGCACCCCGTGGAACTTGCCCAAGCGCTCGATGACCCAGGCCTGCTGCTGCGGCACGATGCGCACCGCGCGGACGATCATGACCGCCGCCCACAGGATGATGAGTAAACCGAAAATTGCGGAAATGGAAATGCCCATGAACTACTCCTTAACCAGTGAAAGTATGCTTGTCAGCCAGTGGCCTTGATGCGCAGCCGCGAGCCGTCGCGCGCCACCACTTCGGCGCGGGCGCCGATCTTCGGCCGCTCGCCGCCTTCCCACACCGCTTCCCACAGGGAATCGCGGTACTTGACCTTGAGAGCGCCGTTATTGTCCTCCGCCACCGTCACCAGCGCGCCCTTGTCCATGTCGTCCAGACGGCTGTTGGTGCGGCTGGCCTGCAGGCGTCGGCGCAGCAGATGCGCCAGCGGCAGCGCAATGACCACCGCCACCGCGAACACGATGGCCGCCTGCCACCAGACCGCAGGGTACAGCCAGGTGTAAAGCGCCGTGGCCAGCGCCGCGAACGACAAGCCCGCCAGATAAAAAGTGAGGGTGGCCATTTCCATGACCGCCAGGATGATCCCGGCCGCCAGAAATACCAGCGACATCCAATGATGCATGCGATTCTCCCGAGTGAAAATATCAATGTCTTATGGAGCTATCATACCGCGCCGCTGGTGAGCGCGGCGGGAAATTCTGCTGCCGCTAGAATTCCCGCTTGAAAACCAGTTGCACGCCGTGACGCGCACCGCTGGTGGCATAGATGCCCACGGAACCGGTGCGGTCCAGGTAATAGGCAAAACCGAAATAGGCGCCGGTGGAATGCGCGGCGGAAAAATCCTGACGACCATTGACGGTGCCGGTATCGTTTTCGGTGCCGTCGAAATGCTGGTAATAGCCGCCCGCGGATACGCGCCAGCGCCACAAGCGCAACACCGGCCCCAGGGAAACGAAGCTCGAGTACCAGGTCACATCCGCTTGCTGATTCTGCCCCTGGTAACTCATGTCATGCCAGGTGTAACCGGCGTGGAAATCAAGATCCCAATAATTGCCGAGCATCGGCCGCCAGGCGACGAACAATCCCAGGAACGGGCCGTAGCCGTCGGCGAGCGCATTGAGGGTGGGGTTGTTCACGCCGGCGGTCATGTAACCGCCCTGCAGGCCGAAGCCCGCATCCGGCGCCAGCGGTTGCACGAAGGTGATGCCGTAGCGGCTGATGTCGGCCCGATGATTGCCGTCGGCGTAGGCAAAATCCGTGTGATACTGGCCGAGATCCACCGATGAACTCATGCCCGGCGAATAGATATCGTTATCGCCCGCGTGCGCCACGGTGGCGCCAGTGCATACGACCAGCAGTAACCCCAGCGAAATCCATAGCTGTCTTTGCATCATTGCCGCTTCAAGTTTAAGCTGCGGTTAATCGTTCACGGACATCATGCAGGAAAGTAACATGCTCCGCCTATCCTGGCTGCTGGCATTGTCTCTGATCGCGCCGTTTGCAGTGGCGGATACGCCCCGTGCTTCTGTTTCCTACGACGAACTGCATGACATGCTACAGAAAGCCGCGACCGCCGGGAACGGTCTGGAGCATATCGGCATCTCATCTCTCCACGTGACTTCGGTGTTATGCGGGGTCACAGTGTCGGACATCCACCTGCAAATGCAGCCCGCCGGCAAGCCGGCAGTGGCGCTGCCATTGACAGCGGACGGCAGCCTGCAGCTACCCATGGACCCGGCGCTGTACAGGGAAAATCCGCTGATCCTGTCGAACCAGCCGAAGCACAGCCTGGAAATCAGCGCTGCCATCAAATTTATACCGCCCACCGCTGGGCCCAGCACATACCGCGTACTCATGACCGCTGTTGGCCAGATTAATACCCTCATCCACCGGGAAGCCGGCATGCTCTCATGGTTCGCGCCCAAGGTTGAAGGTCTCATATTCCTATTCAGGAAAAACCCTGCCACCCTGACGATCCATACACCCAAAGGCGATAGCGTGATGCAGGCTGGGACCAGTCCCTATCAATTCCTTCCCGCCGACACCCGTATTATCCAGGTGAAATATGACCAGGACCTCTACGCCAGCAATCCCGCCGTGGACCTGAGCGTTGCGCCCACGGACGTAATGCCGCTGATGGACCCGGGCACCATGAAAAAAATGAATGCCGCGCCAGGAAAACAGAAGTGCAAACCTAACCCCGCGCAGAGAACCCCGTCCCCGACATCGCAAACCGGCTTGCTCTGATATCCAGGCTGCGCCGTCTCAACCATAACGCAGCTTGAGCGCCAGCACCACCAGCGCCAACACCAAGGTTACGCCGTTGGCAAGCGTCACCGGCAGATCGTGGATCAATATGCCGTAAATCAGCCATAAGGCAATGCCGAGGGTGAACAGCGCATACATGCCGAGCGAGATGCCGCGGGTATCGCGGGTGCGCAATGAGCGATACGCCTGCGGCAGGAAAGAAATGGTGGTGAGGCTTGCCGCCGCCAGACCGATGAGGCGTTCCAGGCTCATGGCGTGTCGTGCTCGTAATCCGCGGAGATGGTCTGGTCCACACCCGCCGGTGTTTTTAGCGCACGCAGGACCAGCGTCAAAACAATGGCGATTCCGATATTGATGGGCAGCGAATACAGCGCCGCATAACCCGGAACGATCAAGTCGCCGACATGCAGTGGATAGATGGAGGACTTGAAATGCTGCGTGGCTACCATGCCGGTGCCCAGCAGCATGCCGGCGAGCCAGCCTAATACCAGTGCCCAACGATGCAACCAACGCGTATACAGGCCGATGACCACCGCCGGCAGCGTCTGGATGATCCACACTCCGCCCAACAATTGCAGCTGGATGGCATATTTCCCGGGAAGAAACAGGACAAACACCAGCGCCCCGAGTTTCACGATCAGCGACATGAGCTTCGCCATGCGCGCTTCCTGCGCCGGAGTGGCGCCGGGCTTTAGATATTCCTTGTAGATGTTGCGCGTGAACAGATTGGACGAGGCTATGGACATGATGGCTGCCGGCACCAGCGCGCCGATGGCGATGGCGGCGAAGCCCACGCCCGCGAACCAGGCTGGGAAGGAATGCAGCAGCAGCGCCGGCACTGCGAAAGTACTGCCATACTGCTTGAACCAGCCCGCATAGGCGGGATCGTGCTGCACCCCCGCGGCCACCGCCATGTAACCCAGGAACGCGATCAGCGCCAGCACCAGCGAATAGGCCGGCAGCAGCGACATGTTGCGCTTGATGACTTTGCGGCTGCTGGCGCTCAACACGCCGTTCACGCAATGCGGATACAGGAACAGGGCCAGGGCCGAACCCAGTGCCAGGGTGGCATAGGCGCTGTAGGTGCCGAGATTGGCGCCTGACGGCAGCTTGAGCAGCAACTTGTCCGCGGGAATGGCGGCGAAGATATGTGCGTAACCGCCCAGTTGCATGGGAATGACAATCACCGCGGTAATGATGACGATATAGATCAGCAGGTCCTTGACGATGGCGATCAGCGCCGGCGCCCGCAGGCCGCTGGTGTAGGTAAAGGCCGCCAGAATCACAAACGCGATGATCAGCGGCAGATCACCCACCAGACCGGTACCGGTAAATCCCATGGCGGCGATTACCACCTGGATGCCCACCAGCTGCAGGGCGATGTAGGGCATGGTCGCCAGGATACCGGTGACGGCCACCACCAGCGCCAGCAGGCCGCTGTCATAACGGCCGCGCACGAAGTCCGAAGCGGTCACGTAACCGTGCTTGTGGGACACGGACCATAGCCGCGGGAACACCACGTACACGAAGGGATACACCATCAGGGTGTACGGCAGCGCGAAAAAACCGATGGCGCCGGCGCCGAACACCAGCGCCGGCACCGCGATGAAGGTATAGGCGGTGTAGAGATCGCCGCCCAGCAGGAACCAGGTGACCACGGTGCCGAAACGCCGCCCCGCCAGACCCCATTCATTCAGATGATTCAGGTCCCCACGCCGCCAGCGGGCCGCCACGAAACCCACCACCGTCACCAGGGTAAACAGCAGGATGAAGACGATCAATGCCGGCCAGTTCACTGAATCTCCCGCTTTTTATTTTTTACGTTCAAACTTTACTGAGATAAGCGAGCGCCGTGATCACGGCCGTGACGATAATCCAGACAAACTGATACCAGTAGAAGAACGGGATGCCGAACAGCGCCGGCTCCATGCGGTTGTACAGCGCCACCCACAGCACCCCGCCGTAAGGCACCGCAAACAGCACGACGTACCAGCAGATGCGTTTCAGACCGGTCATGGCATATCCCCGGATTCTTACATACGCTTAAAGGTAGCCTTCGTTTCACCGCTTGACAAGGTCATGGCCTTCATGAATACTCGCGTCATGCAATCAATTTTCGTCTTTACAATTTTGGTTCTTGCCTGCATGTGTATGTGCATGTTGATGCGCACCGCTGTGCGGGCTGGAACTGTTCGTATGACTGAAAGCTGAAACCTGACGACTGTTTGATTCCAGAAACCCGCGCGGCGCAGCCGTAGCGGGTTTTTTGTGCCTGAATCCACCCCTAACGGCTGTTCCCACGGTTCTTGAGCATCGCACGCCTATGTGTGATGCGGGTGCGTTCGCCCTCTGGAGGCCACGCAATATACCAACATTAGGAGCATGCCATGACTACCGAGACACAAAACCATTACCGCTACGAGACGCTGCAGGTGCATGCCGGTCAGGAGCCGGAACCCGGCACCCACGCCCGCGCAGTGCCTATTTATCAGACCACGTCCTACACCTTCGATGACGCGCAGCACGGCGCCGATCTGTTCGCACTGAAAAAGTTCGGCAACATCTACACACGCATCATGAATCCTACCAGCGATGTATTTGAACAACGGGTGGCGGCCCTGGAAGGCGGCGTGGCAGCGCTGGCCGTGAGCAGCGGCCAGGCGGCTCAACTGCTGGCCATCACTACGCTCGCCCAGACGGGCGACAACATTGTCTCCGGCAGCGCGCTGTACGGCGGGACCTACAACCAATTCAAGGTAAGCCTGCCGCGCCTCGGCATCCAGGTAAAGTTCGTCAGCGGCGACGATCCCGCTGATTTCCGGAGCGCAGTTGATGACAAGACCAAGGCTATTTACGTGGAAACCGTCGGTAACCCGGGTTTCAGCGTACCGGACTTCGCGGGCCTTAAGCAGGTGGCTCGCGCCGCCGGTATACCGCTCGTGGTGGACAACACTTTCGGCGCCGCCGGCTATCTCAGCCGGCCCATCGAGCACGGCGCCGACATTGTGGTGGAATCCGCAACCAAATGGATCGGCGGACATGGCACGTCCATCGGCGGCGTGATCGTGGACGCCGGCACATTCGACTGGGGCAACGGCAAATTCCCATTGTTTACCGAGCCCTCGCCCGCGTACCACGGTCTGAAATTTTGGGAGACATTCGGCGCACAAAGCTCCTTCGGCAACATCGCCTTCATTATCCGGGCACGTGTGGAAGGTTTGAGGGACCTGGGTCCGGCGCTGTCGCCCTTCAATGCCTTCCTGTTCCTGCAAGGACTCGAAACCTTGTCACTCAGGATGCAGCGCCACGTGGACAACACGCTGGAATTGGCGCGCTGGCTGGAGAACCAGCCGAGCGTCGGCTGGGTGAATTACCCCGGCTTACCGCAGCATCCGTCCCATGCACGCGCCAAACAATACTTGCGCCATGGTTTCGGCGCGGTGCTCAGCTTCGGCATCCGCGGTGGCGAAACGGCTGGACGCGCTTTCATTGACAACGTGAAGCTCGCGAGCCATCTGGCCAACATTGGCGATGCGAAAACACTGGTAATCCATCCCGCTTCCACCACCCATCAGCAACTCAACGAACAAGAACAGCGCGCGGCCGGCGTCACACCGGACCTGATCCGAGTCTCTGTGGGCATCGAACACATCGAAGACATAAAGGCGGATTTCGAGCAGGCGTTCGAAAAAGTCAGGATTAAGGCGGCCGCATGAGTACTGCCTATCCGCCTCCCAATGAAACCCATTTCGTACAGCTTAGAACGCCGCTGACGCTGGAATCAGGTGCGGTACTGCGCGATGTGACGATCGCCTGGTGCAGTTGGGGGAAACTCAACCACGAGCGCGACAACGCGGTACTGGTATGCCATGCACTTACCGGCTCAGCGGATGTTGCCGCCTGGTGGCCGGGAATGCTGGGCTCGGATTGCGCCCTTGACCCTGAACGGGATTTCATCTTGTGCAGCAACGTGCTGAGCGGCTGCTATGGCACTACCGGACCGTCGGACATCAATCCGGACACTGGCAGACGCTACGGAAACGCGTTTCCTGCTATCACCATACGCGATATGGTGAAGACGCAGGCACGCATGCTGGACGAACTGGGAGTTTCCAAACTGGCGCTGGTTATCGGCGGCTCGCTGGGGGGCATGCAAGTACTGGAATGGGCGGCGCTTTATCCACAGCGGGTACGGGCCATCGTGCCCATTGCCGTCTCCGGCCGGCAATCTGCCTGGGCCATCGGCTTTTCCGAGGCCCAGCGTTGCGCTATCTACGCAGATGCAGACTGGAAGGACGGTTGTTACCGGCCCGACCAGCCCCCCACGACCGGACTGGCGGCGGCCCGCATGATCGCAATGCTGAGTTACCGCCACTGGCGTGGTTTCGAGGCGCGCTTCCGGCGCAAACGCCGCGATAACGGCCGCTTCGAAGTGGAAAGCTGGCTGCGACATCACGGTGAGAAACTGGTGCGCCGCTTCGATGCCGCCAGCTACGTGCGACTGACACAGGCTATGGACAGTCACGATCTCGGGCATGTGCGTGGTGGCTACCACGCCACCCTGGCGGCCATTACAACACCAGCACTGGTTGTGGGCATCAGCAGCGATATGTTGTATCCGCTGGCGGAACAGCAGGAACTGGCGGCGTGCCTGCCCAACGCGCGGTTGACGGTGATGGATTCTGTGCATGGTCACGATGCCTTCCTCATGGAAACCGGAGACCTTAACCGTCGTATACAGGCGTTTCGCGATTCTCTGCCGGAGCCTGCGCGGGAAAAATATGAGGAGCTACTCCCATGCAAGCTTTAGAGATCTCTGCATGCAAGATGGCCCCGTCATTGTTCAATCTCCAGGCCGAACACCACCGAGAACCGCGCGTACTTCTGCTAATCGCCGGGCACAGCGGCCAGGTAGGCAGTGCCCTGCTCAAGCAATTGGAAGTTGCAGTGCCACGCCTGCGACAGGAGCGTGGTTTCACGCTGCATGCCGCGGCACTGGTGAATCGTTGCAACATATTGTGGCGCGATCCGGACAACGGTGGTGAAACTCGTGAGCCGCGCCGCCCATGCGACTGGCCGGAAATACTCACGCACTTTGTCCGGTTTGCCGGGACCGCGCGTCTTCTTGTGGACTGCACCGCGGACGCGGAACTCGCGCGGCACCACATCGAGTTTTTGCATCGGAACGTGGCCGTGGTCACTGCCAACAAGCTGGCGTTGTGTGGCATGCAACGGGAATACCACGCGCTCATGCAGGCAGCCGGTCGCAACGGTATCCACTACAGCTATGAGACCGCCGTCGCTGCCGCGCTGCCGGTACTTGAACCGGTGCGGGATATCCGCGTGCGCGGTGAGCGCGTGCTGCGTATGGAGGCGCTGGTATCCGGCACCCTGTCATTTATACTGCAGCGAGTGAACAACGGCACGCCGTTTTCGGTGGCGGTGCGTGAAGCATGTGCCCGCGGCTACACCGAAAGACATCCAGCGGAGGATATCAAGGGCAATGACACCGGCCGTAAGCTGCTGATCCTGCTGCGCACCGCCGGCATTCACTGGGAGCCGGAAGCAATTCCGGTGGAAAGTTTGGTGCCGAAAACACTGGTGGCGGAGCCGGATGTACAGCGTTTTCTCGCGGGACTTTCAGCATATGATGCGGACTGGTTCGAAAAGACCGAAGCTGCCCGCCAGCGCGGTTTGCGGCTGGTATACCTCGCGCGTTTCGACGAACGCGGTGTTGGCGTTGGCGTCACCCACGTTTCTGCCCAGGATCCTTTCGCCTTGTTGGCGCCCGGCGAGAATTTAATCCGCATCTGGACCGACCGTTATCAGCCGGTGCCGCTAAGCATCTCTGGCCCCGGCGCCGGACCCGAACTCACCGCCGCCGGAGTGCTGACCGATATCCTCAAGGTCACGCGCGAGTTATTGCATGGATAATTGTGGGAGCGGTCGTCCCGACCGCGATAATCCCGGTATCGCGGCGAGTATCGCCGCTCCCACAATATGGCCGCTTTCCAATCCCACCCCCGAATCCCGGCTTGCTAAGCTAGTCCGTCGCCCATCCCGGAGACCGCCATGAATTTCCTGCCGCAAGCCGTTGTGTTCCTGATCGCCGCCTGTATCGCGGTGCCGTTGTCGCGCAGATCCGGCTTTGGTTCGGTACTCGGCTACCTCATCGCCGGCATGGTCATCGGTCCCTGGTGCCTGCGGCTCATCACCAGCGTGGACGCAATCCTGAGTTTTTCCCAGATCGGTGTGGTGCTGCTGTTGTTCATCATCGGCCTCGAACTGCAACCCTCGCGCCTGTGGGCATTGCGTCGCACGGTGTTCGGCATGGGCATGGTGCAGGTGGCGGTAAGCACCGCGTTGCTGACGCTCGCGGCCCGGGCGCTGGGTCTGGAGCTGGTGCCGGCGCTGGTAGCGGGCTTCGGGTTGTCGCTGTCCTCCACCGCCTTCGTGCTGCAGATGTTGGCGGAGAAGAAACAGCTCATGGATCACCATGGCCGCGCGGCTTTCGGCATACTGTTGTTCCAAGACATCGCCGCCATCCCGGTGCTGGCGCTGCTGCGCCTGGCGCACGGCGGCGAGCCGCTGCACCCGGCGCATTTCCTGGTCTCTCTTATCATCATCGTGATGGTGGTAGCGGCGCTGGTGCTGGGTGGACGCTTGCTGCTGCGGCCGCTGTTCCGTTTCGTGGTGCAGTTCGGTAATCCGGAAATCTTCACCGCCACGGCGCTGCTGATTGTGATTGGCGCCGGACTCATCGCCAACGCCGCCGGCCTGTCCATGGGGTTGGGCGCCTTCATCGCCGGTGTGCTGCTGGCGGATTCCAGCTACCGGCATGAACTGGAAGCCGATCTGGAACCCTTCAAGGGTTTGCTGCTGGGCCTGTTCTTCCTGGCGGTGGGCATGTCGGTGAATCTCGGCCTGCTGGCGAAGATACCGCTGCTTGTTATCTGCGTGGTGGCAGGCATGTTGGCGCTCAAAGGCGTGGTGCTCTACTTGATGGGCAAGCTCTACAAACTGCCGGGTCCGGCGCCGCGCATGCTGGCCTTCGATCTGTCCCTAGGCGGTGAATTCGCCTTCGTGATCTTCAACAGCGCCGCCGGTTATCACATCTTCACCCAGTCGCTGGTGGATTTGCTGAACCTGGCGGTGACGCTGTCCATGGCCGCTACGCCGTTGCTGGTGCTCTTCAATGAAAAGGTCATTCAACGCTTCCAGGACGAGAATGCGCCGCCGGAGTTCGACCGCATCGACGAGCCCGGCAATCCGGTGATCATCGCCGGCTTCGGCCGTTTCGGCCAGGTTGTGGGCCGTCTGTTGCGCATGAAGAATATCTCCTTCACGGCGCTGGAAGCCGACCATGAACAGGTGGATGTGATCCGCCGCTTCGGCAACAAAATCTATTACGGCGACGCCTCGCGGCTCGACCTGCTGCGCGCCGCCAAGGCCGGGCAGGCAAAATTCCTGGTGCTCGCCATCGACGATGTGGAGGCCTCGGTGCGCGCCGCCGCCATGGTGCGCAAGCATTTCCCCAATCTCACGCTCCTGGCCCGCGCCCGCAACCGTTACCACGCGCACCTGCTCATGGAGCTGGGTGTCAAGGTCATCGTGCGTGAAACCCTGTTCTCCAGCCTCAGACTCACCGCTGACCTGCTGCAGAAGCTGGGTTTGAGTGCCCAAGAAACCGCCGGCACCATCGAAATGTTCCAGACATACGATGAGGCGTTGCTGCAACGCCAGTTTGCCGTGTTCCGCGACGAGAACAAAATGATCCAGACCTCGAAGGAAGCCGCCAAGGAACTGGAACAACTGCTCACGGAGGACCATTCCAGCGAAGCCATTGCCACCGCTGGGGAATCGGTCTCCTAGGACCAGCTCCAGCTAGTTTCCGTAATGCAGTTTTGGATACCAATCCTTGCCCCTGCCCCCGGGGGTGACATCCAACAGATTCCACAGCGGCCAGATCATGTCCACGTGCCGAGGATTCTGGTCTTTCTCGGGCTTGGCAAACAGCAATTCACTGGCCCAGAAGTGGCGCAGCTTGCCGTTGCTTTTCACGAACACATTCAGGATCGGCCATTGTTTGCCCGCTTCGTCCTCGCCGTGATAATCGTGGTTGTAACTGTTGTCCGCCGATGACAACAGCTGCACATGCCGCCAGCCGCGCTCGCGCGCGAAATTGAGAATGCGCGGCAACGGCGATTTCGCCACCACCGCCAGGTTCACGCGCTGGCCGACATGCGTGGCGGCGCCATCCAGCGAATCAATGATCGAAGTGCAACTTGGACAAGGTTGCGCCATGGCCGGGCTATACATGAAGCTGTAAAGAATCAGCGTATCTTTGCCGGGCGCAAACAGCTCCGAGAGCCGCACACTGCGCACCCCCATGAGCGGGTCCACGCCCTCGAACACGTAGTCCTGCGGTACGGCGCCGCCCGCTGACAACCTGCGGCGCAGCGCGGCCACCGTTTCTATTTGTTTGCGCAAGGCCATTTCCGCTTTCAGCAGACGGTTGCGTGCGCGCCGGTAGCCCGAAGTCTCGTTCGGAAAGCGGCTGCCGGCGGCCGGCTTCGGCCTGGAAACGCGGCGTACGGACCGTTGCTTGCGCTTGCTTGTGGCCATGGTAGATCTCCGCATAGCGATGCTGGACGGTGCGGGAAGAATACACCTGTTATGGAAACCTTCTGAACCTATTGAACGGTGCCGGACGCGGGCGGCTGTGTGCGCCGCAGCAGCCGGTTGCGCAACGCCCATTCAGCATCGGCCGTCACTGTTTCCAGGAACCGGACTTCCTCGGCCACCTGCACCGCCAGCGGCACACCGTCGCGGTAAAGCACGCGATTCTCGCCCTGCACCGGCACGCGCGCGCCCGGCGTAACGATGCCCACCAGATTCAGGACATCGGCGGCCGCTACGGATAGCAGTTCGCCGGTTTTCTCCCGGCGGCGGACTTCGCGCAGCGCCCCCACCGCCTCCGGCAGCGCGAACTGCTCGCCGGCGAAACCATCCACGAAGCGCCCGCCGCGCAGCTCGCCGCGGGCTTCAAGCCTTCTATATATATAGAGCAGCTCGCGCCAGGGCGGCAACCCGCTCTCCCGTTCCAATACTTTGCGGAATACCACGCCGTAGCGGCGCAGCAACACCTGCGCGAGATGCGTGAGCGCCTCGCTGTCGGCCGCCGCATCGCCCGTGATCATCCCCGGGGACGTCAGCGACCAGCGCCCCCCTTGGCTGACGCCGTAGGCATCGCCGTGACGCGGGCAGTAGCGTGCAGAATGACCGAGAGCTGCGCGTTTGCCGGCGGGTATGATCAGTGAGCGCAAGCCCGCGAAGGTATCGGATGCCGCCAACCCCCAAGCGGCCAGTTCGCCGAGCGCACCCTCCGCCTGGGTACGCAACAGACCGGTGAAGTCCAGCAGATCCGAAAAGAACAGTGCGCCGTGCTGTTTGAGTGCGTCATGCACGCCGCGCGCAGCATGCGAAAGATTGATGGCAACCGGATCGGGCACGTCCGTCAGTCCACGCCAGTGAGACAGCGCCGCGCGCGCCACCAATGCAATCGGCGTGCCGCGTACCGGACCGGCGTGGCGTTGGTCGTCGCCGCTGCGTGGCGGCAGCATTCGCATCCATGCCACCGCGCCACCGGCGCACAGTTGATCCAGCATGTAGGGCGCATAATCCGCGACCCGCGCCGGCAGGATATCCGTTTCCCAGATCGTCGCGGGAGCGGAGAAACCTTCCAACTGCTCCAGTGCTGCGGCCAGCGCCGCCGGACCGTCGGCGCGGAGCGCGCCGACGCTATGCCATTCGAACAAAAAGCGCAGATAGTCGGCCGGCGCCACCGGCTCGATCTCGCTGCGCAGACGTTTAAGCGTGTAACGATGGATGCGCGCCAACAGACGCCGTTCGCACCATTCAATGGTTACCCCCTCTCCCTCTGCGGGAGACGACTGCATGGATGCAGGAGGTAGGGCAACGCCGGGAGCGGTTGTCGAGGCTGGGGGTGAGGGGGTCGGATATCGTTGTGTGAAACTCCCGTGC
>JADEYI010001112.1_pt1 | contig 23750 bp, 17 predicted proteins | sample 8542331 | NCBI WGS metagenome assembly JADEYI01 (sample SAMN16510988, study PRJNA670497) | mine drainage metagenome | isolation source: biofilm near Copperflume 1 | place: Germany: Marsberg coppermine Kilianstollen | collected 2018-02
GGCCGACATGGTGGTGGGCGACAGGCAGGTGCGGCAGATAGAGCACTTCTCTCCGGTCAAGAAGCTGCTCCAAGTCATGGGCAGCTGGGTGGTGCGGCAGGCCTCGGGCACGCCCGTCCCCGACGCGCCCAGTGGTTTCCGCGCCTTCTCACGCGAGGCGGCGCTGCGCCTGAACGTCATTACTAACTATACCTACACCCTCGAAACGATTGTGCAGGCGGGCAAGAAGAATATCAAGATCGCCAGTGTGCCTGTCACCACCAACAACGTCACCCGCCCGTCGCGTCTTGTGAGGGGCATCTTCAACTATATAAAAAAGTCTTCTGCCACTATAGTACGTATATACGCCTTGTATGAGCCGCTAAAAGTCTTCTTCTATATTGGCCTTTTCCTGATGCTGATAGCGGCGTATGGCACGATTAGCTTGCTGCTGCGTTACTTCTTTCAGGAGGGCCAGAACTTTCGCCAGACCTTCGAGAGGCATACGCCCACCACTATCGCGACTCTTATCGCGCTGGTATTCGGCTTCCAAATATGGCTGATCGGCTTGCTGGCTGATCTGATCGCCGCCAGCCGCCGCCTCACTGAGGAGACCCTTTATAGAGTGAAGAGGATGGAGCTTGAACTCTCTGATTTGCGTAAGCGAGGCCAGGTCATAGCCGATCGCCTGGATGCTGCGGAGCATGGGGGCGAGCCGCCTTCGCTGGAATTATGAACTACGAGTTATGGCTGCACCTTACGCAAATGACGGCTGACCACCCACGGAACCACAAAGAGGGCGACCAGGGCAAAAGGCCCAAAGGTGTTGTGGTTTTTACGGCGCAGAAGGTGGGGTATAGAAGCAGAGCTCGCCCAGTCGCAAGTCGTCTCTTGCGTGGTGTAAAAGGTTGGCCCGAACCTTGCAGGGTAGAAGGCTGCAAAGCGGCTTGTATGCTTGTTTATATTTACTGTTGTAGGTGGGCAACCTCGCCTTGTATGGCTGAAAAGATTGTGATATAGTTAACAAGGGCAGGTGGAAAAGTTGTTCGGAGGAGGGAAGTATGAAGATTCTGGCTGCAGCCGCGCAAGCCACCCCGACGCCTCAGCCACAGGACGTGCTCAACCAAAGCCACTCCTACTGGCTGGTAATGGCCCTCTTCTTTGGGTTAGTGTTGGTTGTGGGCCTCACTATGGTGCTGCTGCCCGCTCTCTTCCGCCCCTCCGCTCCTAACCCCGTCAAGTCTATGCCGTACGAGTCGGGCATGCCGCCTATCGGGGCTGCTCAGCAGCGCTTCACCGTTCGCTACTACGTTGTTGCTATGCTCTTTGTGGTCTTCGATATTGAGGCCGTTTTCTTCTATCCCTGGGCCGTGGCTTTCAACCAGATAGGGTGGTACGGCCTTGTCGAGATGGTTCTCTTTATCGCATTATTGCTGGTTGCGTATCTATACGCCTGGAGAAAAGGAGCACTGGATTGGGTCTCTTAGTAAATAGATTCCGCCCAAGCGTGGTAACAACCACGGCTGACTTTCTGTTCAACTGGGCGCACAGGTATTCGATGTGGCCTCTCATCCTGGGCACAGCTTGCTGTGCTATAGAGATGATGGCGGTGGGTATTTCGCGCTTCGATATGCTGGAGCGCTTCGGTATGCTCTACCGCTTCTCGCCGCGCCAGAGCGACGTAATGCTCGTCTGTGGCACCGTAACGAAGAAGTTCGCGCCCGTTATGCGCACAATCTGGGACCAGATGTCCGAGCCGAAGTGGTGCATCGCCGTAGGCAATTGCGCCTCCGCCGGTGGCCCCTTCCCGACCTACGCGGTTGTGCAGGGAATTGACGAGGTGGTGCCGGTAGATATTTATGTGCCTGGCTGTCCGCCTAATCCCGAAGCAATCTTTTATGGCATCCTGAAGCTTCAGGAGAAGGTGCAGCAGCAGACGATAGCGCGCACAGGCCCCGCGCCTGAGAAGAAGAAGGCTAACGCGTGAAGCGTGATGGGGCAAGGGTGGTAGTGATTGCGTATTGCGTAAGTTGAGGGGAAAGAGAGTACATCCACGATCCCTCACGTTTCCACGTTTCACCTTCTACGAGGCCACGCCCAGGAGTAAAGAGATGGCAGATACAAATTATGTACCGTTTCGAGGCAAGTACGTGCCGCCGCCCGAAGGGGTAAACCCTGAGCAGCACCCTGCTGTGCAGAAGCTGCGGGCGGTGATGAACGATGCTATTGTCGAGGCCACTTCGTTCCGCGATCAGGTGAGCATACGTGTTCATAAGGAGCGGATCGTTGAGGTTTGCTTTTTCCTGCGCGACACCCCTGAGCTTGAATACGACTTCCTGACAGACCTTACAGCGGTGGATTATCCCGCCCGCCCACAGCGATTTGACGTGGTGCTGCACCTGTACAGCATGACTCGCAACCACCTTTTGCGCGTGAAGGCAGCTGTGGGCGAGGGTGAGAGCATACCATCGGTGACGCCCGTCTGGAAGGGCGCTAACTGGGAAGAGCGGGAGTGCTTTGATATGTTCGGCGTCATCTTCACCGGCCACCCGGATTTGCGCCGCATACTTCTTCCTGAAGATTGGGAGGGCTACCCTCTGCGTAAGGATTACCCCCTAGCGGGGTATGGAACCTACACTTCGTGAACCGCTTCTAGGCATCAGGAATTACTATCTGAAAGGGCCAACTGTAATTCGTAACCTGAGATCGAGGGTAAAGTTATGGCTATCGAAGAGCGCGACGTAGACCCCGTAACGGGGCGACGCGATGATGGCACAATGATAAATGAAGTGGTTGTGCAGACAGGGATAGGCCCTGAGCGCAGCGCTATCGTGCCGAACACAGGCGAGATGAGCCTGAATCTTGGCCCTCAGCACCCTTCCACGCACGGCGTGTTGCGCGTGCTGCTGGAGCTTGACGGCGAGGTTGTGAAGAAGGCGATACCCGACCTCGGCTATTTGCACAGGGGAATAGAAAAGCTGGGCGAGTATCGGCAGTACAACCAGTTTGTCCCCTGGACAGACCGCACAGACTACGTGGCGGCCTTTACGGGCAACCTGGCGTTCGTGAAAGCTGTCGAGGAGCTGATGGGGATAGAGGTGCCTGAGCGCGGGCAGTATCTGCGGATTATCTTTTCAGAGTTGCAGCGGTTGGCTTCTCACCTTCTGTGGCTTGGCACACACGTGATGGACCTCGGCGCTATCTCCGTATTCCTCTACTCTATGCGCGAGCGCGAGCTTATACTTGACTTGCTGGAGATGCAGACAGGGGCGCGCCTCACACTTAACGCGCAGAGGGTAGGTGGCTTTCCGAAGGATATTCCGGTCGGCTTCCGCGAGAAGCTGGAGGAGTTCCTGGCGATTATGCCGGGGCGCATTAAAGAGTACGACACCCTGCTGGCAGAAAACCCGATCTTCCTGCGCCGCGTAAAGGGTGTGGGTGTCATATCAGCTGACGACGCTATACAGTGGGGCGTTACAGGTCCATCGCTGCGCGGCTCAGGTGTGGCCTACGACGTGCGTAAGGCTCACCCTTATTGCTTCTACGACCGTATGGATTTCGAGGTGCCGGTGGGCACACACGGTGATGTTTACGACCGGTTCCTGGTGCGGATGGAGGAGATGAGGCAGAGCGTAAAGATAATCCGCCAGGCGGTTGATCAGCTACCTGACGGCCCTGTAAAAACGCAGGATATACGTGTAGCTCTCCCTTCCAAAGAGGAGACGATGACGAGCATCGAGGCGATGCAGCGTCACTTTATACTGGTGATACACGGCTTCCGAGCGCCTGTGGGCGAATATTACTCGGCGGTCGAGTCGCCGAAGGGGGAGCTAGGTTGGTATATAGTGTCGAATGGTGAGAACCACGCCTATCGCGCGCGCAACCGAGCGCCCTCTTTCGTCAACTTGCAGGCTCTGCCTGTGATGAGTGAAGGCGGCATGATAGCCGACGTGGTAGCTAATATAGGCTCGATTGATATTGTGGTGGGTGAGGTGGACAGGTAGGGCGAAACGTGAGGGATTATGGACCTACCGTCTTTATCCCCAACTTACTCAGGTACGCAAAACTCATTACGTTTCACGAGCAAGGAGCATCTGCTGATGGGCGACAATCAGATGGGCAGCGAGGGCGAGGCTACGGGATATAACGATCCGAGCAAGGCTGAGCAGCCGGAGCATATCGGGCTGGATTTGAGGAGCGTGCGTAGCGGCGATCTGGCTCCCTACGAGGAGCGGTCGCTACCTGCCCACCTTGAGGATAGCACAGCTATCTCGCCTGCCAGGGCCATTCCTCCTGCTGAGATCACCAATCTCCTGGACCGCTATCGCCACATTGACCCTATTGAGGCTATGATTCCTGTCTTTCAGGAGATACAGACCAGCTACGGCTACATAACCCAGGACGTAGCCGACCAGGTGTCGTCTGAGCTTGGCATCTCGGTTACTGAGGTGTACGGGGTGCTCACTTTTTACTCATTCTTCAGGTACACGCCGCGCGGCGGGCACGTGATAATGACCTGCGAAGGCACGGGGTGCTATGTGCGTGGGGCGGGCAAGGTGCGCGGCGCGGTAGAAGCACGCCTTGGCGTTGGCCCTGGGGAGACAAGCGCGGATGGGCGCTTCACTTTTGAGCCACAATCTATATGCCTTGGGGCATGCGATCTCGGCCCTCTGGTCGAGATCGAAGGCGCTTACTACTCGTATGTCACGCCTGAGAAGATGGACGCTATAATCACACAATGGTACGAATCAGGTGATGACAGGCCGGTGGGCGATAAGATGACCGGGGGCCATGCGCCTCACTATGAGGAGAACTACGGCTTCGGCCCCAGGTCGGACGAACTCTACGCAGGATACGACGTGGCGCAATTTATGCCCCAAAGCAGCGGAGGCACGGGGACGACAGCCGCTACAGCCACTCAAGCGCCGCCGGAGGTGCAACATCGTGTGCAGGATACACCTCCCACGCCGCAGCCCGGTGGGGCGGCAGGAGCGCAAAGCCAAAGCTGAATACATAAGAGCCAGAACGAAAGCTGGGTCACGGATGTAGGAGTGGATCGGAGTAAGAGATGAGCGAAGTAGCACATTATTATCCGCTTGATGTTACGCGGCGGATGCAGATCACGCGTGAGCAGTTCGAGGCACGCCAACAGGGAGCGCGTAAGCGCTGGCAGGCCACCATGACGCAGGCTGATGTGCCTGTGATCGTGGTGCCGTGGGGGTCGTCGTCGGTGGCGCATGGCTCTGTTACCACTTTTGAGGCGATCCGCGAGTGGGTATCGAGCAATGGCGTGAAAGCTGTAGTGCGCCGGGCGGGGCCGATGGGCACTGATTACCTGGAGCCGCAGGTAGACATTATAATGTCTGGGCAGCCGCGCATCTCCTATGCGCATATCACCGCCGACAAGGTGCCCGATTTGCTGGAGAGTGTGTTGCGCCGAAACGACCTGCGCCCTGACCTTGCTATGTGCATATATGGCACAGACGAATGGGATGGCGCGGAGGTTGGAGTACGGGGCATACCGGCAGCCAAAGAGCTGGACTTCTGGAAGCTGCAACAGCGCGTAGTTGCCCGCAACCTGGGCTATATTGACCCCGAAGCCATAGATGACTACATAGCACGTGGGGGTTACGAGGCGCTCAAGCGTGTGCTCTTTGGCATGAACCAGGAGGAGGTCATCAAGACGGTGACCGACGCGGGGCTGCGCGGGCGGGGGGGGGCAGGCTTCCCGGCGGGTGTCAAGTGGGATGGTGGGCGCAAGGCCCGCAAAAGCCCCAAGTATGTTATCTGTAACGCCCACGAAGGTGAGCCTAACGTCTTCAAGGACCGCCGCTTATTAGAAGGCGATCCACATCTTGTCCTGGAGGGGATGATAATCCAGTGCTTCGCGGTAGGCACTCCCTGGGCTTATTTCTATGTGGGCGATGAGTACCCTCTGGCAATCCACCGGACCAAAGTAGCTGTGCAACAAGCTTACGCAGCAGGTATCCTGGGCGACAATATCATGGGCTCGGGCTTCTCGTGCCATGTGGATGTGCAGATGGGTGGGGGCGCGTATATATCGGGCGAGGCTTCCGCGCTCATGTTTGGTATTGAGGGAAAGCGTGCCATGCCGCGCACCAAGCCGCCGCGCTCCGTTGAGGCGGGACTTTTCAGCTTGCCAACTGTCGTGAACAACGTCGAGACTATGGCCTGTGTTCCGCCTATCATGATTAATGGGGCGGAGTGGTTCGCGGGAATAGGCACCGAGAAGAGCAAAGGGACCAAGCTGTTTACTCTAATGGGTTCTATAGAGCAGACAGGGATGTACGAGCTGCCCCTGGGCCGCACCATGCGCGAGCTTGTCTACACCTGTGGTGGGGGCACTCTCAACAGTAGACCTTTCAAGGCTATACAGACGGGCGGGCCATCGGGTGGGTGTTTGCCCGAAGAATACCTTGACGTTATCATGGACTTCGATTCACTCGACAAGTACGGCGGCACGATGGGTTCGGGTGGTTATGTGGTGTATGACGATACTACCTGCATAGTGGATATGAGCCGCTACTTTGGGCGCTTCAACCGTTACCAGTCGTGTGGCAAGTGTGTGCCTTGTCGCATCGGCACGAAGAATCTGCTGCACATGGTTGACCGGATAGCGCTGGGTGGCGGAAGGCCCCAAGACATACCTATCATGGAGAAGTGGAGCGATCATGTAGTTGAGATGTCGCTCTGCGGCCTGGGGCAGACAGCGCCTTTGCCTCTGGTTGGCGGCTTGCGCTACTTCCGGGAGGAGTTTAACGAGCATATTGTGCAAAAGTATTGCCGGGCCGAAGTATGCGAAGCGCTTGTAGAGCGGAATCTACTTGCCCAGGGCATGCCAGCGCCGGGCCAGGTGCAGCAAGGGTGGGTTGAGGAGCGGTTCTTGCCTGCCCGCATTGGCGAGCGATACCGCCAGCAGTTTGGCGCGATCACGCAGAATGGTGGCAACGGTCAAGCTTAGGGCGCCGCGGGGCGCATTGATTGATGATGCAGATATATTTATAGTGACAACGGCGTTAGTACATGGGCTGGTGATAGTCACAAATCACGAGTGGCACTTCAATCGCATTGCTGGTTTGCCTATCGAAAATTGGCTGCTATAAAATAGCAACAGGGCTAAATTGAGGAGCATTTCATGGCAGATGCCAAGCAGATAACGGTTACTATAGATGGCATAAAGGTACAGGTGCCCAACAACACATATGTGTGGGATGCTTGCCGCCAGATAGGTATTGAGATACCGAACTTTTGCTATATACCGGGCTTACGGGCATTTGGCGCTTGCCGCATGTGTGTGGTTGAGGTTTCGGGGCGCAAAGGGTGGGAGCTTGTAACCTCCTGCTCTACGCCTGCTACCGACGGGATGGAAGTGCACACTATAAACGAGCGCATCTGGGAACAGCGCAATATGATCATGGAAGCGCTGGACACCGATCACCCTGTGGATTGCCCTATCTGTGAGGCCAACGGCGACTGCCGCCTCCAGGACTATGGCTATGAGTACGGTGTGGTTGGCACCGATAACCGCCGCCCCAAGATTGTGCGACCCGCCGAGCGGCTCTCCCCTGCGATTGACCTTGACCGGGACCGCTGTGTGGTCTGCGGGCGGTGCGTGCGCGAGTGTGACGAGGTGGTGGGGGCTGTAGCTCTTGCTTTTGTCGAGCGGGGAGTCGAGACGCTTATTGACGCGCCTTTCGGCAAGTCGCTCCTTGAAACGCCATGTACTTCTTGCGGTATGTGCGTCGAAGTCTGCCCGGTGGGTGCGCTCTCCAGCCGTATCAATTTGAAGATGGAGCACCATTGGTGGCAGCGCAAGACAGAGACTACCTGCACCTACTGTTCGGTGGGGTGCACAATCAAGCTAGGCTCTACCCGCAACCAGGTGTACGAAGTGCGTTCCGACGATGCGCTGGGTGTGAACGACGGTGTGACCTGCGTCAAGGGCCGGTTCGCGATGGACTTCATCAACTCTAACAACCGCCTGGGCACACCTCTGATCAGGCGCGACGGCCAGCTGGTAAGGGGTACGTGGGACGAGGCGCTTGAGCTTGTGGCTTCCAAGCTCAGCACGAACAAAGGGGCTGTAGGGGTGGTGGCGTCTCCCAAGATAACCAACGAAGAGAACTATTTGTTGCAGAAGGTAGCGCGCCTCGGCCTGGGCACTAATAATATAGACTACGATGGCCGCGCCACCGAAGCCCCCGCCCTCAAGGTGCTAGGGGAGATGCTTGGCTATCCGGCGATGACCAACAACTTGCTCGATACGCGTCAGAAAGCAGGCTGTGTGTTGCACATTGGCGACAGCGTATATGAGACGCACCCCGTCTACGGCAATCAGCTACAGCGTATGATACGCTTGATGGACAAGAAGCTAGTGGTGATTAGCCCCAGGTGGCTCAAGATGTGCGAGTGGGCCACGCTGTGGCTTGCCCCGGAGGCAGGTACAGAGGAGACTCTGGTGAACGGTATCGCCCGAGTGATCGTCGATGCGGGGCTGGTGAACCAGGAATACCTTGACAGCCGCACCGACAACAGCGGGGATTACTTGAACTCTCTGCGCTCTCTCTCCTTCTCACTCACCGAAGTGAGTCGCAAGACGGGCGTGCCGATGCGCGATATAGTAGCCGCGGCTTACCTGTATGCTACGGGCGGCACAGATAATGGCCCGAACGACCTGCCGCAGCCCACACACCCCAGCAATCTGCCCGTCAGCCGTAACGGTTCCAAAGCCCCGGACGATGAGGCTGCGGTCCTCAACCAGATCAAGAGCTACCAGCCGAGAAAGCCCGACAACGGCTTCCCGCCATCTACAGTGGTCTTCCCTGCCGAAGGGCCTTATACCCTCACCGCCAAGGCTGTCGTTGCTCTCACTAACCTGGCGCTCAGCACAGGCAATATCGGCAGAGGAGGCGCGGGGGTGAACCCTCTTGTGAGCGACAGCAACTGCCTGGGGGCTAACGACATGGGCTGCCAGCCCGGCTACTTCCCCGGCTACCGCCCTGTGAACGCCGACAACGCCCGCGAGATGGAGGAGCTATGGAGCGCCGACCCGGATCGTGTCGCGCCTGAGGTACCCGCTGACCCCGGCCTTGACCTTCTGCACATGATCGAGGCGGCAGAGCTGAGGGGCATCAAAGCGATGTGGATTGTAGGCTCTAACCCTGTGCTCAGCGCCGAAGAGCCGGACAGTAACCGCGTGCGCGAGGCGTTGAAGAAGCTCGATTTCCTGGTGGTGCAGGATATATTCCTGAACGAGACGGCCGAGCTTGCTGACGTGATCTTGCCCGCAGCTTCCTTCGCTGAGAAGGAGGGGACTTACACGAACACAGAGCGCCGTGTGCAGCGCGTGCGCCAGGCGATACAGCCTGTTGGGGCTGCACGCAGCGATCTTGCTATCATAGCCGGAGTGGGAGAGAGGCTTGGCGTGGCGCTGCCCGCTGTGTCGCCTAAAGACGTCCTGGATGAGATAGCTAAAGTGGTGCCTTTATACGGTGGGGTGTCGTTCTCTCGGCTTGATATGACTGAGTTTGTTGAAGATGCTATCCCAATGCCTGCCGCGGTGTCGTATAAGCAGTTGAAAGTAAAAAGCCTCATGTGGCCCTGTATAGATCGGCTCGACCCAGGCACGCCCGTGCTCTATAAAGAGAAGTTTGCCACGCCGAACGGCAAAGCGCAGATGATCTCTACAAAGGCGCTGCAATCCGAGACAACCGAGAGGATGGAGGCGAATGTCGGAGCTGAGGGGACACTGATGGCAACGCTGGGCTTCCCTCTCTTCCCATTCCGCACCGGCACACTCAGCAGGCAGAGCTACGCTTTGAGCCGCGTCGAGCCTGACCCGCGCCTGCATATCAACAGCAAGGACGCTGCGAAGCTGGGCATTGTAGACCAGGCGGCTGTGCAGGTGACAATAGAGGGAATAGAGGGCGACCCCACGTTTGCCATATCGCTCGTTTACGACCGTGTGCCGGAAGGGAGGGCATTTCTGGCGATTACCCTTGAGCAAACGGGCACCAATCGTGCAGTGCGTGAAGCTCGATACGCTTTGATGAATGCATACGGCGACGGAGCTAAAGCCGTGCCGATATGGGTGCGACCTGCCCCCAATATGGGCAATACTCCGATGAGAGAGTTGCAGCCCGCCGCCACAGCTAATGTGCTGAATCCCAGCATACAACCGTAAGCTGCGCCAGGAGGACCGATGGACTGGGTATATTTTGTCATCAAATTCATTGTGGCATTTATCATCCTGAATGCCGCGCTTGTGGCGATGTCGTACCTTGTTTACTTCGAGCGCAAGGTGGCGGCGCATATGCAGGCGCGCCAGGGGCCTAACCGCGCCGGGCCTATAGGTCTTTTCCAGAGCTTCGCTGATGCGCTCAAGCTGTTGAAAAAGGAGGACACCATTCCGGGCGGGGCCGACAAAATCGTCTTCTGGGTCGCGCCTATCGTATCGTTCTTCACAGCGCTGGCGGCCTTCTCGGTGATACCTTTTGGCCCGGGGGCGGGGCAGCCGGGGGGCATCGTGCTTTTTGGCCGTGAGATAGACTGGTTTATCGCCGACTCGAATGTGGGCGCGCTGGTGATACTGGCGCTCTCTTCTCTTGGTGTTTACGGCATCATCATGGCGGGCTGGTCCTCCAACAGCAAGTACTCGCTGCTTGGCGGGTTGCGTTCTACGTCACAGGTTATCAGCTACGAAATCACGATGGGCATCTCCCTTGTCGGCGTTTTCCTGTTGAGTAGCTCACTCAGCCTGGTGGGTATCACCAACGCGCAAGACCCCGCGGCGCACCCGCCGGGCACGCCTGGCTTCTGGTTTATATTGATCCAGCCGGTAGCTTTCATGACCTTCCTGACCTCGGCTATCGCTGAGACGAATCGCACACCTTTCGACTTGCCGGAAGCGGAGGCTGAACTCGTCGGCGGCTACCACACAGAATATAGCGGCATGCGCTTCGGCCTTTTCTATCTGGGCGAGTATATCGCTATGCTCACAGTTTCGGCGGTCGCCTCGGTCTTCTTTCTGGGCGGCTGGGTATCGCCCTTCGAGGGGCTTCTCCGAGGTACAGACATACCTTTCATCTCAGGCTTGCTCGGCTCGGGTCCTCTATGGATCATCATAAAGATGGCAGGTTTCATATTCATGTATTACTGGCTGCGCTGGACCCTGCCGCGCTTCCGCTACGATCAGTTGATGGGCCTTTGCTGGAAGATCTTTTTGCCCATTATATTAGCTAATATACTGGTAATAGCGGTGCTGAAGCTGTTATTCTTCCCGCCGGGCACCGACCCCGCCACTTACAATGGCATCTACTGGCTTGTGTTGGTGGTAATTGAGCTTATCTTTGGCGTGCTGGCGCTTTTTGGCTTCTCCAGGCTGGCGGGTATCGGTTGGTTTGGCAAGGCTGAACGGCCTTCGCTCACCGATGGCCGCCCTATCATCCTGGTGCGCACCGTCCAGGGCGGGCGAGGCACGATAGAAGGCGAAGCAAGGCCTGTGCAGGTCACTCGCAGTGGGCGAGAAATACTCTAGCTGAGAGATGTGGATTGGCGGGTGAGGTGATATGCTAGCCTGCGAGAGCGCGACAGGTTTTACAGAGGCGGTTAGGAGCGGATTTAGATGGACCTAATGAATCAAGTGGGTGGCTTCTTCGTCACCCTGCGGCAGTTTTTCAAGCCGACGATCACCGTCGAGTACCCCGATGCTATGCGGGAGCTTTCGCCGCGCTTTCGTGGCGCTGTGGGGCTGATTCCGCACCCCGAAACCGGGCGCGAGAAATGTGTGGGTTGTGGCCTTTGCCCTCAGATTTGCCCTGTGGACTGCATCAGCATAGGTGTGATAGAAGATGACCGGCCTGATGCCGAGCACTTCGATGAGTGGCACCCCTTCGAGCATTACTATCTCAAAGGTCTGGATCCGCTGGAGCCGCGCGCCAAGAAGATGAGCTATTACTACGAGATCAATGAAACGCGCTGCCTTTATTGCGGCCTCTGCGTGGAGGTCTGCCCTGTGGAAGCTATCGTGATGAGCCACCACTTCGAGATGGCGACGGACAATCGCGGCGAGACTATTTACGACAAGCATAAGCTGCTTGAGCTTGGCAAGACCTATATGGCGGAGCTGAACATACGTCTCGATGCGCAGGCGAGGGCTGCGGGGCTGGAAGGGATAAACACGATGACGGAGATGGCAGGTGCTAATCTTGTAGGCGGCACCACACGTCCCACCCAGCTTGCGCGGCCCGCAGGACCTGAGCGCGTGGGCGGCGGCGCGGCAGCGTACAGCAATGAACCACAAGTAAAGAAGGGCGATATTCAGAGCGAAGGGGTAAGTGACCTCACAAAGGGGCCGGAGCAGCTAGAGAAGTAAGTAAAGGGGACCGGAGCCAGAGGTTAAGGAGCAGGGGCGCGCAGGTGAATGGCCCCGCGACGGAGGAGCTTATATGTTCGGAGTGGAGATACCTTTACCAACTTTTGGGCAGATAGTCTTCATTGTGGCGGCAGGGGTTGCGGTCTTGAGCGCGCTGATGATGGTGACGCGCAGTAACGCTGTGCATTCCGCCCTCTGGCTGATTATCACCTTCTTCCAGCTTGCCGTCATGTATGTCATGCTGGGAGCCGAGTTTCTAGCCGCTTTGCAGGTGCTTGTCTACACGGGCGCTATCCTGGTCTTATTCTTGTTCGTGATCATGCTCCTGGGGCTGCGGGAAGGCCCCAAGCTGAGCGGCATCCATAGGGGGCAGATGATAGCTGCCTGGCCTCTAGGGCTGATTCTGGCGGCAGAGATGATATCAGTAGTGCTATTTGGCACGCAGCCGCAGCAAGTACATATAGGTGATATGGTCGGAAACACCAACACAGTTTGGAGCGCGCAGAAGATAAATGATGTGGGTGGAAATGTGCAGGCGTTAGGGCAGACGTTGTATACTCAGTTCCTCTTCCCTTTTGAGGTGGCTTCCCTTATTTTGCTTCTGGCTGTGCTGGGGGCTATTGTGCTGGCGCGCAAAGAGGAGCCGATGGAGGTGGAGGAAATCCTGCCTTCTATCGGTATCTCACTGGGGCGGCGCTCGGTGGCAAACTCGCCGCAAGAGGAGCAGATTGAGAAAAAGCTGCGCCCCGCCCTCGGCGCTATGGGTGTAACAGATGCGACCCTGCCCACCATGGAGGTACCGGAGGTGCAGCAGCCGAGTGGCGTGGGCGCGGGCACCACGGCAGGCGTTCCTGTAGATAGAAGTACAGGTGACAGTAGATAGTACTTCCGCGCAACTGGCGCTCTTTGCGTGCTGTCCCATTTTTGCGGGTAGCGAGCTTGAATGTCGAGATTAGTTTGGACGAGGGATTGGCGTTGATGAGCGGCAAAGAACAACTGCTTAGCATGCTGAAAGAGGATTACAACCGTTGGGAAGAACTACTGGCGGGGTTGAGCGAGGAGCAAATCACTACCGCGCAGCTTCCTTCCGAGTTGTCGGTGAAAGATCTTATCGCCCATCTGTGGGCCTGGCAGCAGATTTCTGTCGCACGCCTTGAAGCCGCTTCGCATAACAGGGAACCGGAGTACCCGGCGTGGCCTTTTGCCTCAAATCGTGATCCGGACAAGGATGTGGAACGAACTAACCAGTGGGTGTATGAAAGCTACCAAGATAAAGCGTGGCAAAGCGTATATGCAGATTGGAGAGGACAGTTTCTACGTTTCCTGGAGTTAGGGGAGGAGATTCCCGAAAAGGAGCTGCTGGAGGCGGGGAGGTATAGATGGCTCGGCGAATATCCCCTCTCAGCAGTGCTTCTGGGTTCTTATGAGCATCACGAAGAACATCTTGAGCAGATGCTTGCTCGGTTTGGCCCGAAGGAGAGCGGGTAAGCCGCCTCTGCTTTACGCACTATGCAACCATGAAGGAAAGGAGGAGCGATGATTTCTACAATACAGACAACCGGCGTGCCGTTAGCCTGGTTCCTTGCTGTGAGCGCGCTTCTATTCAGTATAGGGTTGATCGGGGTGTTGACGCGGCGAAATGTGCTGGTGATATTCATGTCAGCCGAGCTTATGATGAACGCGGTGAACCTGTCGCTGATAGCCTTCGGAGCCTCACTTAATTCTATGGCCGGGCAGAACTTCGTGGTTTTTGTGGTGACGGTGGCAGCGGCTGAAGCAGCGGTGGGTCTGGCGATTATCATCGCCCTTGTGCGCCAGAAGCCTACTGTGGATACGACAGATATGGAGATCATGAAGAATTGATGCGGCAGTCGGGCAGGAGGGCAATTGAGAGCATCTTCCAGCCTGACTTACGATCTCACCCTGGAGTGACAGATGCAATTTGACGTTCGCGACTACATCTGGGTGCTGCTGGCCCTGCCGCTAGCCGCCTTTATCATTAATGGCGTCTTTGGCCGGAGGCTGGGCAAGGCGACAGGTCCGATAGCCTGCGTGCTGGTGGGCCTCGCCTTCGTGATGGCTGTGGCGGTGTTTTTCCAGGTGCAGGCCCACCCACTTGATACATACCAGTTTACCCTTTACACATGGATACCATCGGGCGACTTCCGCGTGGATATCGCTTTCCTGATTGACCCACTGACGGCGATCATGTTGCTAGTGGTGCTGTCGGTTGGCACCCTCGTACATATCTACTCGGTGGGATACATGGAAGAGGATGCTGACTTCGCACGCTTCTTCACTTATCTGCCACTCTTTGTTTTTAGCATGCTCATCCTGGTGCTGGCCAACAACTTCCTGCTGCTCTTTGTAGGTTGGGAAGCGGTGGGCCTCTCATCTTACCTGCTAATCGGCTTCTGGTTCTACAAGAAGTCGGCAAACGACGCGGCCAAGAAAGCTTTCATCGTGAACCGCATAGGCGACTTCGGCTTCGCCCTCGGCATCATGATGCTCTTCGTCAACTTCAGTAATCTCTCCAGCGACCTTAAGTACACCGATATATTCGCGGCGGCAGCCAACCAGCCGATGGTCCTGGGCAATATGACAGTCATTTGCTTGCTCCTCTTTACAGGAGCGATGGGCAAGAGCGCGCAGTTCCCGCTGCACGTCTGGCTTCCGGACGCTATGGAAGGCCCAACGCCTGTGTCGGCTCTTATACACGCCGCCACAATGGTAACTGCGGGCATATATCTGGTGGCTCGCGCCAACCCGCTCTTCTCTCTTGCGCCTGACGCGCTCGCGGTGGTGGCGATTATCGGCACGACCACCGCTGTGCTCGGGGCCTCTATAGCGCTGGTGAACAACGACATTAAGCGCGTGGTTGCTTACTCTACAGTCTCTCAGCTTGGCTATATGATGGCGGGGCTTGGCGTTGGAGCCTGGGCATCGGCCATCTTCCACTTGATGACGCACGCTTTCTTCAAGGGCCTGCTCTTCCTTGGCGCAGGCTCGGTTATTCATGGCGTACATGGCGAGCAGGATATGCGTAAGATGGGGCAGCTGCGCAACAAAATGCCCGTCACCTACATAACTTTCCTGATAGCTTCTCTTGCTAACGCAGGAGTGATACCCTTCGCCGGTTTCTGGTCGAAAGATGAGATTATAGGCAATTCGTTCTTGCGCAACCACTGGGTCGTCGGCTCCATGCTGATGGGGGCTGCCTTCCTCACCGCGCTTTATATGTTCAGGCTCGTATTTCTGGTCTTTTTCGGCAAAAACAATGTGCCCAAAGAGGTTCACCCGCATGAATCGGGCAAGGCAATGGCTATACCGTTAGTGCTACTCGCGATTCCGGCGGCGTTGATAGGTTTCGTGGGCGTGCCACCTGATAACGGCATATTTCAGAGGTTCATCGAGCCAGTATTCGCGCCCGCTATAGAGCGTGCCCAGGGGCTCCCGCCTGCGGTTGGCTTCACCGGCCCCACGCTGCTGATCATGCTTATCTCAACGCTGACGGCAATCGCGGGTATATTCACCGCCTTTATGCTCTACTACAAGGCAAACCCACTGCCGGGGGTGATTGCGAGAGGCGTGCCCTGGCTCTATAACGCCTTGCTCAACAAGTGGTACTTTGATGAGCTGTACAACAGGACGCTTGTAGACGGCGGCAAGGCGCTGGCCTACAGCTTCTGGCGCTTCGACCAGAAAGTCGTTGATGGAGTGGTGAATGGGGTGGCAAGCCTGGTGCGCGGCAGTGGCGGGAAGCTGCGCCGCGTGCAAACAGGCTTCGTGCAAGGCTATGCCCTGGCGATTGGCCTGGGCCTGCTGGGGCTGATTACCTATCTGTGGGTGATACTGCCCAAGTGACAATTATGAATTAGTAATTATGAATTAGTAATTGTGAATTATTAGCTACGCCGATTCAATTCATAATTGCTAATTCATAATTCCGCGAAGCGGAGGGTGAGCGTTGGATCCTAACTTCTTGCAGTACAATGTGATGGGCTTTCCCATATTGTCGGTGCTGGTCTATTTGCCGGTGGTTACAGCGCTGGCGCTACTTTTCGTGAGAGGCAAGCGCACTATCCAGATGGTGGCGACGATAGGAGCGGCGATAGACCTGGCGCTGTCGCTGGTGGCGCTCGGCTTCTATATCTATTACAAGTGGGGCTATTCGGGGCTTGGGGCCTTTGACTTGCAGGAAAACGGCCAGTGGCTGCCCTTTCTGAATATTCGCTATCACCTGGGGGTGGACAGCATCAGTATCTTGCTGGTGGCCCTCACTACATTGTTGACATTGATCGCCATCGCCGTGTCGTGGGAGCCTATCCAGAAGCGGGTGAAAGAATACTACATTGTGATCCTCTTCCTGGAAGCGGGGATGCTTGGCGTCTTTGTGTCGCTCGATTTCTTCGTCTTCTACATCTTCTGGGAAGTGATGCTTGTGCCTATGGCGCTGCTGATCGGCATCTGGGGGTCGTCAAACCGGGTATACGCATCCATCAAGTTCTTCCTTTATACATTGGCAGGCTCGCTTCTGATGCTGGTAGCCATCATTGCGGAATACCTGAGCCACCAGACGCTGGACATATTGCAGCTTCAGCAGATGGGGCCGTATGACTCCACAGAGTTCCAGAACTGGGTATTTCTGGCTTTTGCCGCAGCTTTCGCGGTGAAGGTGCCGATGTTTCCGTTCCACACCTGGCTCCCTGACGCTCACGTGGAAGCGCCCACAGCGGGGTCTATCATCCTGGCGGGGGTGCTCCTCAAGATGGGGGCTTACGGCTTTATCCGCTTCGCCCTGCCGATTTCCCCATCGGGCGCGGCTACTTTCGCGCCTATCATGATAGGACTATCGGTGATAGCTATCATTTACGGCGCGTTAGTGTCGCTGGTGCAGCCCGACCTGAAAAAGCTGATAGCCTACTCCTCAGTGAGCCATATGGGCTTCGTGACGCTGGGGCTCTTCACCGGCATCTGGTTGCACGAAGAAGGTCTTGGGGCAGCTACCCAGGGGATAGATGGTGCTGTGATAGTTATGCTTTCTCATGGCTTTCTTACAGGAGGTCTCTTCCTCTGCGTGGGCGTTATCTACAACCGCCTGCACAGCCGCCAGATCTCCGAAATGGGCGGCCTCGCAAAGCCGATGCCTCTCTATGCCACAATGTTTATGTTCATGATGCTGGGGTCGGTGGGGCTGCCGGGTCTCAGCGGCTTCGTAGGCGAGTTCCTCACGATGCTTGGAGCGTTCCGAGCCGACTGGCTGGTGGGCACAATTACGACTTCTGTGGTGATCTTCGCCGCCTGGTATCTATTCTGGATGTTCCAGCGCGTAATCTTCGGCAAGACCAAACCCCACTCAGAGCACTTCCCCGACTTGAACAGGCCGGAAGCTATATCGCTGGTGGCCCTTGCCGCTCTCAGTGTGCTGCTCGGCATTTTCCCCGGCGTGGTGCTACAGATGATCCACCCCGCCACGCAGCAGCTGCTCCAGACCGCAGCACAGGCGCAGACGCACGCTGTGGCTCTGGTGAATTTGTTTCGATAGTGGCCGGTTACGGATTACTGTAACCCCTGACCGCTGGCAGCAAAATAACCGGAGGAACTTATATGCAAATTGACTACAACGCGCTGAATCCCGACCTGCTGGGGATCTTGCCTGAGATTATCGTCACGATCTTCGCGATCCTGGTGGTTTTTGTTGACCTCTTCACGCGTGGTACGGCCAACAAGAGCCAGAGGTTAGCGGGCGTCAGCATAGCGGGCTATCTGCTGGCGTTCATTGTCTGCATCCTCCAGTTCAACGATATAGAGATAGGGGGCATAGTTTTCCGTAGCGCGCACGCGCAGGTCTTCGCCAACATGATGGCAACGGACAACCTGGGCCTCTTCTTCAAGATGATCGCGCTGCTCACAGCCATCGTCTCTGTGCTCCTCTCTACACTCTTTATCAAAGAGCGCGGCATGGCGCTGGGCGAGTATTACGCCATAATGGGGCTGGCGACGCTGGGGATGATGGTGACAGCGGCGGCGGTAGACCTGACGACCGTCTTCGTGGGAATCGAGCTGATGTCAATAGCCATCTATATACTGACGGGCTTTGCCCGCAACGATAAGCTCTCTAACGAGGCGAGCCTCAAATATTTCCTCCTCGGTATTTTCTCTACAGCTATCCTCGTCTATGGTATGGCGTGGTTATACGGCATGACTGGATACACTAACCTTCGGGCGATAGGGCAGGTGGTGGGGCAGGTGCAAAACTCAGGCGGGATCACCTCTAACGGCGGCCTTGTGCTGGCGATGTTCCTGCTGATCGCGGGACTCGGCTTCAAGATCGCGGCTGTGCCCTTCCACATGTGGACCCCCGACGCCTACCAGGGGGCGCCTACACCCATCACAGCCTTTATGTCAGTAGGGCCGAAGGCCGCGGGTTTCATCGCCACTATACGCATTTTGATCGAGGCGTTAGGCCCGGCGTGGCATACATGGGTGCCGGTGATCATCGTGCTGAGCATACTCACGATGACGCTCGGCAATGTCGTGGCGGTAATGCAGCGGTCGGTGAAGCGTATGCTGGCCTACTCGTCTATCGCCCATACAGGCTACATACTGGTTGGCCTCGCCTCCTACACACCCGCCAACGGGCAGTTGGCGATATCATCGATGTCGTTCTACATCTTCTCATATTTGATCATGAACCTGGCAGCCTTCGGTGTGATTGTCTGGTTGCAGCGCACCGGCGCGAACGACTCGCTGGAGAGCTTTAGAGGTCTGTCGTCGTGGGCGCCCGGGCCAGCGGCGCTGATGCTCTTTTTCATGCTGTCGCTGACGGGTATACCGCCCGCTATCGGCTTCCTGGGGAAATATTATGTCTTCGTCTCCGCGCTACAGGCGGGGCTTCCCTGGCTGGCGGTAATAGGGGTGCTCAACAGCGCGGTGGGGGCTTTCTACTACCTGCGTATCATCTGGTATATGTACTTTGAGGAGCCAAGGGCGGCCAGAGAGCAGCGTGCCGCGCCCGCCCTGATATGGACCCTCAGCGCCTCCGCGGTAGCGGTTGTCTTATTCTTCATCTTCTCCGGCCCGATACTTGACGCGACGCGCAATTCTTTGCCGCAGGTGGTGGCAATGTTGGCGGGAGCGGCTGCCAGGTAGAGCTAGACTCCCTATGAGCAATGAATATAACTCTGATGCGCCAGATGGGGATGTTAGGGTGCTCGGCCAGGCTGCGGCCGGTGAGGGCGACGGGCTATCTTTGCCGCCTCGACCCGATGCTAAAAGGCTCCGGGAAGCTCGGTCGCCGCGTCCACGCGGTGCGTACACGCCCGACTACGTGCCTCCTGAAGAAGGCGAAGTAGCACAAGGTCGGGATGTAGCGCCGTCTCCTTATACGCCTGAGGAAGAGGCGCTTACCACAACGCCCCGCCGGAGTGCGGTGCCGGTGATATTGGCGGTTGTTGTGGCTTTGATCGTGATTGTGGGCACGATAGTGGCTACGGTTTACTCCTCAATGAGGAGTTCGGGTGGCGCGCTGCCGGGATTCGCGCCGCCAGCCAGCGCGACTGTTACCCCTGACCCTGCCAAAGCCGCTGATATACTCAGCCGCTCGGTGCAGGCGATGAAGTCCGTGCTCACCCTCCACTATACGAGCGACGCGGGCTTCTACGGCTTGCTGACGCCGAGCACAGTGGCTGTTAGCAGCACAGGAGTTGTTTCGCTTACCCTCAGCGGCGATGTGAAGCTCCCCGACAGCTATACGATGAATAGTAACCTGTCGCAAGTGGGGCAATATGTGGTCATAAGCGATACCACATGGAGCAGGCGGAATAACAACCCATCATGGGTGAGCCAGCCCACCGCCGAGGTAGGTCTTGGGCCTGTAAACCCTCTGGATGTTATTCTCTATCTGCAAGACTACAAAGAGGGTACTCAGCGCGAAGTAGGCACAGAGCGGGCTGACGGCGTGCTGTTGCACCACGTACGCTACAAGGTAGATGTCGGCAGGCTCGCGACTGACGAGCCAGGTCAGACAACAGAAGTTATGTTGTCTCAAAGCAGTATAGACGCTGATGTCTGGATACGTGATAACGACCTTCTGCTCGACCGCATGTCGCTGAAGGTAGAGACAGGCGACGGCAAGAGTATTATCCTCCGCACCTTCTTTTCTAACTACAACCAACCAGTCAGCGTAGCGCCGCCTCAAAATAGCTCGCCTTGACCCTTAGCTGCTTGGTAATTGTATGTAGAGGCTGCCCTTCATCATAGCCCTGTGCTGCTACTGTGCGCCTGCTCTCGGCGGCTCGGTTAGCTTACCTGTGAATAGCGCTTCACTATGTAGAACGGATTTGCTAAAAACATGTGTAAAAAGTGGCGAGTTACTCCAAAATCGGGTATAATAAGGAGAACGAATCTAATGTAAATACGAGTGTGTATAGCTTTGGAGGCAGAGGAGCAATTATGGAACTAGGCACAATTAGACCCGTAAGTATTGATAGCGAGATGAGGTCGGCGTATCTCGATTATGCCATGAGCGTAATTGTATCGCGCGCCCTCCCTGATGTGCGCGACGGCCTCAAGCCGGTGCAGAGGCGCATTCTATACGCGATCAACGGCATGGGGCTGAGGCACAATGTACCTTATCGTAAGAGCGCAGGTATCGTTGGCGAGGTGCTTAAAGAGTATCACCCTCACGGTGATGTGGCGGTGTACGATGCACTGGTGCGTATGGCGCAGGATTTCTCTATGCGCTACCCGCTTGTGGATGGGCAGGGGAACTTTGGCTCGGTGGATGGCGACCCGGCAGCTGCTATGCGGTATACAGAGGCACGCCTGCGGCAGATTGCTGAAGAGCTGCTGGTAGATATAGAGAAGAACACCGTTGATTTTATCCCTAACTACGACGAGAAGGCGATGGAGCCTACTGTGCTCCCTGCCCGCTTGCCTAATATGCTGCTGAATGGCGCGGCAGGGATCGCTGTTGGGATGGCAACCAATATCCCGCCGCACAACCTCACAGAGGTAGCAAGCGCCATCGAGTATCTCATAGATAACCCCGACGCCACAGTTGAAGATCTGATGAAGTTCGTGCCAGGTCCCGACTTCCCCACAGGCGGCATCATCGTCGGCAACGAAGGAATACAGGCCGCTTATGCCACAGGCAGGGGACGCATCATCATGCGTGCCAAGGCTTACATCGAGGAGAGCAAAGCGGGGCGTTACAGCGTTATTGTCACCGAACTGCCGTACCAGGTGAACAAATCCACATTGCACGAGAAGATCGCAGAGCTAATCCATGATGATCGGCTGCCTGGGGCCAGCCTGGTGCGCGACGAGTCGGACCGCAATGGCATGCGCCTGGTGATTGAGCTTAAGCGCGATGCTCAGCCCAAGAAGGTGCTCAACCTTCTCTTCAAGTACACGGCCATGCAATCCACTTTCGGGGCGAATATGCTGGCGCTGGTGAACGGCAATGAGCCTCGCGTGCTAACGCTGAAGAAGGCGCTGCAATACCATATTGAGTGGCGGCTTGAGGTTATCACCCGCCGCACGCAGTTCGAATTGAAAAAGGCCCAGGAGCGCGCTCACATCCTGGAAGGGTTGAAGATAGCCCTTGATAACCTGGATGCTGTGATCGCCACAATACGCGCCAGCCGCACCAGCGACAGCGCCAAAGGCAACCTGCGTACGCAGTTCAAGCTCTCTGAGCCACAGGCCCAGGCTATACTTGATATGCGCCTCTCGCGCCTGGCCGCTCTTGAGCGCAAGAAGGTCGAAGACGAGTATGTGACGGTGATCAAAGAGATCGGCTATTACGAAGATCTACTGGCTCACCCCATGAAGATCTATGGCCTGATCAAGGCTGACCTGAAGGATCTCAAAGAGAAATATGGCGATGAGAGGCGGACGCGCATCGTAGAGGCATCGAACACCGAGTTCAGCGAAGAAGACCTGATCCCCGACATGCAAGTGCTGGTGACGATCACGGACAGAGGTTACATCAAGCGATTGCCTCACGACACCTATAAGCGTCAGAACCGAGGTGGGCGCGGCATCATAGGCATGGTAACGCGTGAGATGGACGCCGTGCAGCATATGATAACTTGCAATACGCTTGACAGCCTCCTCTTCCTCACTAACAAGGGTAAAGTATACCAGCTCAAGGCGCACGAGGTGCCGGATGCAGTGAGGCAGTCGAAGGGTCTGCCGCTGGTGAACCTGGTTTCATTAGAGCCGCAGGAGCAGGTGACAGGCTTGATAGCGGTACGTGACTTCAAAGTTGATGGCAAGTATCTGGTGCTTGCCACCCGCGAGGGCAAAATCAAGAAGACGCCTCTGCAAGACTACAGCTCTGTGCGCTCCACAGGCATAATCGCCCTCAACCTTGAGCCTGGCGACGAGTTGGCCGCATCAAGGCTGTCGCAGGGCAACGGGGACATACTGGTAGCCACCCGCAAAGGGCAGGCGATACGTTTTGCTGAGAGCCAGGTGCGCCCTATGGGCCGCGCTACAGCAGGGGTGAGTGCGATACGTCTTGCGAAGGGGGATTATGTAATCGCGATGGACGTAGTTCGTCCCGACTCGCAGTCGTCGCTGCTTATAGTGACTGAGCGAGGCATAGGCAAGCGCACTCACATCCCCGAGTTCCCGCGCCAGGGCAGAGCAGGGGGGGGCGTACGTGCCCTGACAATTGTTCCGAGGGGCGGCCTGGTGGTGTCGGCTCGCGTGGTAAACCCCGATGACGATCTGGTGGTGATCTCCACCAACGGCCAGGTAATCAGGATGTTCGCTGACGACATACCGCACAAGGGGCGTCCGGCGCAGGGCGTGGCCGTGATGAATATGCGCGAAGGGGACGATGTAGCTTCTATAGCACGCATACCACGCACAGACAAAACGGGCAAAATGCTAAGCGATGATCAGCTGGAGGTGCTATCTGAGGAGGGCGTAGACGAAGGGGCAGCGGCGGCTGCGCACGAGGAGTCGAGCGCGGAGGCAATAGCCAGGCTCCCCAAGATAGTGGCTATGCCGACCGGCAAGAGCGCGAAGGCCAGGAATGGAGGCTCCTCCGATCAGAAGGAAACTGTGGGGATACCCAGGGCTAAAGCAGATGGGGCTACGGCCAAGCATGCCCCTGTGCAGCTGAAGCCTCGTGGCGGGAAGAAATCCTAGCTACTTATGTGGGCAGGCGGCGTATTGGTTTACATTATTGACCGTTACGCCTGTGGAGCAAATAAAGAGAGAGCGGACCGCTTAGCAGGCCGCTCTCTCTTTATTTTACGAACCGGTACTTAGCTGAGGCCGGAGCCTATAGTAGAGAAGGTTTTATTGACAGCTGTTATACGACGGGACGTGTGTTACTTGAGGCCGGAGCCTATGGTAG
>JADEYI010001113.1_pt1 | contig 23730 bp, 17 predicted proteins | sample 8542331 | NCBI WGS metagenome assembly JADEYI01 (sample SAMN16510988, study PRJNA670497) | mine drainage metagenome | isolation source: biofilm near Copperflume 1 | place: Germany: Marsberg coppermine Kilianstollen | collected 2018-02
TGGCGCTCAGCCAGATCGAAAAGCAATTCGGCAAGGGCTCGATCATGAAGCTCGGCGAGCAGGCGATCGGCGCCGATATCGCCGTGATTCCGACCGGATCGCTCGGCCTCGATATCGCGCTGGGGGTCGGCGGATTGCCGCGCGGCCGGGTGGTCGAGATCTACGGCCCCGAATCCTCGGGCAAGACCACGCTGGCGCTCGAATGTATCGCCGAGGCGCAGAAGCTGGGCGGGATCGGCGCCTTTATCGACGCCGAGCACGCGCTCGACGCGAGCTACGCGCGCAAGCTCGGCGTGGTGGTCGAGGACCTGCTGATCTCGCAGCCCGACAACGGCGAGCAGGCGCTCGAGATCGTCGAGACGCTGGTGCAGTCGGGCGCGATCGACGTGCTGGTGATCGATTCGGTCGCCGCGCTGGTGCCGCGCGCCGAAATCGAAGGCGAGATGGGCGAGCCGCAGATGGGCTTGCAGGCGCGGCTGATGTCGCAGGCGCTGCGCAAGCTCACCTCGATCATCTCGCGCTCGCGCACGGTAGTGGTCTTCATCAACCAGATTCGCATGAAAATTGGCGTGATGTTCGGCAATCCGGAGACCACCACGGGCGGCAACGCGCTCAAATTCTACTCGTCGGTGCGCATCGATATCCGCCGTATCGGCACCATCAAGAGCGGCACCGACGTGATCGGCTCGCGGACCAAGGTCAAGGTGGTCAAGAACAAGGTCGCGCCGCCGTTTCGCGAGGCCGAGTTCGACATTTTGTACGGTTCGGGCATCTCCAAGGAGGGTGAGCTGGTCGATATGGCGGCCGAGCAAAACGTCATGGAAAAGCTCGGCGCATGGTATTCGTACAACGGCGAGCGGATCGGCCAGGGCCGCGAGAATGCGCGCGACCTGCTCAAGGCCAACCCGAAAATCGCCGACGAGATCGAGGCCAAGGTGCGCGCCAAGCTCGCCGCCAAACCGATTCCGCTGACTCCGGCCGACGCCGACGACGCGGGCCCCGACCCGGTCGAAGCGCCCGAGGCGCCGCCGCGGCGCAAGGGCTGAGCGCGCATGCGCACGCTCGGCGATAATTTACCGGCGCATGCTCGCGGGTGCGGGGAGCAGCATAGCGGAACAGCATCGATGACGCGTGAGAGCTATCGAGAATCGCGCATGAGGTCAGTCGCGATCGGCTGCGCAATCGTCCTGATGATTATCCTGGCGATCGTTGGCAGTCCGCTCGCGATCGGACGCGTGCACGCCGCAATCGATGGCATCGCCACCGCCGACGGCACCGCGGCCGTCGCGCCCGCCCCGGCGCCGCTCGCGCGCGCGATACGCCGCGTCGGCACGATCCAGTTGCCCGGGCCGGCCGGCGCTGTCGCGGCCCCGGCAGTCGCGGACTTGGTGATCGATCAGGCGGCCCACCTCACGGTCGGCAATCGGCGGATCCCGTCGCATCTGAGCGCCGCCGCGCGCGCCGCGATCGCGCGGACCGCCGCGCGCGCCGCGATCGCGCGGACCGCCGCGCTGACCGTCCCGCTAGTCGCGAGCGCGGCAATCGCCCGCGCGTCGTCGACGGGGATCAGCGGCTTCGCGGGGCTCAACGCGCTCGACAGCGCGATCGGCAACGGCCTGTCGCTCAGCAGCCCCGCCGCCGGCTCCGCGATCGAGCCACCCGATCAGGGGCTATGCGTGGGCGGCAGCGAAGTCGTCGAGATGACCAACCTGGAATTGTCGATTTACAACACCAGTGGCGCGGTGCAGAGCGGACCGACCACCCTCAGCACCATCTTCGGCGTGTCGCCGGCGGACTTCCTCTCGGACCCGAAATGCTACTACGACGCGCCGACCAATACCTTTTACATGACCGTGACCGACCTGCAGGATATCAGTACGCTCAATCATTCGTCGCTGCTGATCGCGGTCATGATGGCCGGCTCAACGACCGTCACGGACTACGCGATCGACACGACCAACGACGGCACCAACGGCACGCCGACCCATCCCGGATGCCCGTGCTACGGCGATCAGCCGCTGCTCGGCGCCGATCAGAACGGCATCTATGTGACGACTAACGAGTTTGCCTTGGCGGTGATCAACGACCCAACCTCGACGGTCTTCAACGGATCGCAGATATATGCGATCAGCAAGGCCGACCTGGCGGCGGCGGCGATCCAGATTGGCTATTACTACCTGCAAGGGCCGCTGCCGTTGTTGAACGGAATCGCGGCCTCGATGCAGCCGGCGGCGCCGCCCGACGGCGCGTTCGATACCGCCAACGGCGGCTCCGAGTTCTTCATGAACTCGCTCGATTTCGGCGGCACCGGCGACAACCGGATGGCGGTGTGGGCGATGGTCAACACCTGCGCGATCCCCTCGACCACCACCACGGCGTGTGGCGGCGGTATCGCCATCACGCTCTCGCCGCCAATCCTCAGGGTGCGCAACTATGTCGATCCGCCGCCGGCCATGCAGGCGATCGGATCGATTCCCTATGGCAGTTCGCTCGCGCAGAGCGAAGAACAGATCGACACCGGCGACGATCGGCTACACCAACTGGTCTACGCCAACGGCAAGCTCTACGCTGGCCTCAACACCGAGGTGCGCGTGCACGCCGCGCCGCAGGCCGGGATCGAATACTTCATGGTCAAACCGACCTTCGTGACGCGGATCCAGCACGGTCAGCCGATCCTGCTGTTCCACGTCAGGCTGCTGCGCAATGGCTTTGTGGCGCATAGCCGAGACGATCTGTATTACCCGTCGATTGGCGTAACCACCACCGGCCGCGCCCTGATGGTCTTCTCGCTTTCCGGACCGACACTGTTCCCGAGCGCCGCCTATTTTCCGCTCGCGATGGGCGGCCCGAGGAAAATTCATATCCTTCAGGCGGGCGCCGGTCCCGACGACGGCTTCAGCGGTTATCCAATAATATCGGGGATCAATGTCGCACGCTGGGGTGACTATAGCGCAGCGGTCGCGCAGGGCACTGCGGTCTGGATGGCGACCGAATATATCCCGGCGGCCTGCACCACGACGCTCTATGCAACCGATCCGCTGTGCGGGATGACGCGCGCGCCCGAGTCCAACTGGGGCACCTATATCAGTGTGTCTAATCCCCCAAGCTGAGGCTGTGGCCCGTGCGTCCCACATTGCCAATACGGGCGCGCGCAGCGGTTCGAGCGGGTGTCGCGCTAGAGACGCCGCGGCGCAACCCCGCGAACGCGAGACAACGCCGGCCACCCGCGGCGCGGGCGGGCCGATTGCTTATCTAACGTCCGCCATGTAATTTGTTAATTAAGACGTTTTTATGATTGACCCGCGCGCCGAACTCTGCGAGCGCATTCAACTCACAACCATACTCAGCGGTGCGGCACAGTTGCCGCCCGCAATACCACATCTCCCCACATAGGATACTATTGTCGTTTTCCGCCTTCACACTCACTCCCGAGATTCATCGCTCGATCCGTGACCGTGGCCATCACGAGCCCACTCCGATTCAATGGGGCGCGATTCCGGTTATCCTCGAGGGCCACGATATCGTCGCCACCGCCGAAACCGGCAGCGGCAAGACCGCGGCCTTTTTAATCCCGCTGATCGATCGGCTGCATCGCGAGAAGCCTGCGGGCCCCGCCGCGCTGATCATCGAGCCGACGCGCGAACTAGCGGCGCAGGTCGAGCGCGAGTTCATGCTGCTCGCCCGCCATACCAAGCTGCGCTCGGCGCTGATCGTCGGCGGCGAGTCGATGCGCAAGCAGTTCGACGATCTCGAAAAGGGCGCGCAAGTCCTGATCGTCTGCCCGGGCCGCCTGATCGATCACACCGAGCGCGGCAGCGCTTCGCTCGCCCACGTCAAGGTCGTGGTGATCGACGAGGCCGACCGCCTGCTCGACATGGGCTTCATGCCGCAGTTGCGCCGGATTATGAAAATGCTTCCGCGCAAGCGGCAGACCCTGATGTTCTCGGCGACCATGGAGAGTGCGGCCGAGCGGATGGCGCGCGAGTTCCTGGATAATCCCGAGCGCATCAGTATCGGCGAAAAGGCCGCGCCGCCGTCGAGCATCCGCCAGTCGATCTGTCCGGTGACCACCGGGCAGAAGGGCGACGTGCTGCTGGCGCTGGTCAGCCGCCCGGAGGTCGACAGTGCGATCGTCTTTACCCGCACGCGCGACCGTACCGATCGAGTGGCCAAGATGCTCGCGCGGGCCGGCGTCCGCGCGGTGCCGATTCACGGCGACCGCTCGCAGGGCCAGCGCAACGCGGCGTTGGCCGGCTTTCGCAAGGGCACTTACCGCGTGATGGTCGCGACCGACGTGGCGGCGCGCGGACTGGATATCCAGGGCGTCTCGCACGTAATCAATTTCGACCTCCCGGACGAGCCCGAGAACTATATCCATCGTATCGGCCGCACCGCCCGGATGGGCCGCGACGGCTGCGCGATAAGCCTGGTGACGGCCGAGGAGCGCGCCGGTCTCGGGCGGATCGAGCGGCTGCTCGGGATTACCTTCGAGCGCGAAATGGTCGAGGGCTTCGAGCAGCCGGAGATCACGGCGCCGAAACCGATCAAGGTGTTTCGTTCGGGCGGCGCGCGCTCGCCGCGCAATCGCGCCCGCTCCCGCTGGGCGTAGCCTCGGGCGGCCGCGCGCCGGGCAGCGGATCATCGCACAATGAACAAGGGCTCGCGCCGCAACGCGAGCCCTTGTTCATTTCCTCAAGCGGCCACCAGCATTGGCAACCGCGCCCGCCTTTATGCGGCGGGGGCGGGACGCTGCGCAATCTCGATAAAATTGCCGTCGGGATCCTGCACGAACGAAATCCGTGCGACGGTGCCGAAGTTGACCGGCGCCAGCGCCGGCGACGCGCCCGCCGCAGTCAGCGCCGTAAACGTCGCGTCGCAATCCTTCACACCCAGCGTGACGTAGCGGATACCCGGCGCGGCCATCGCCTTAATCAGGCTGAGCGGGTCGGCAAAGGACGGCGAACTGACCTTATGCATCCCGCGCTCGTGATAGAGGCCGAAAATCGTATCGCCGATGCGGTAGCGATCGCCGCCGATCGGTGTGGCGCCGAGCGCCTTCGTATAGAAGGTCTCGTAGGCGTTGAGATCGACTACGCCAATGCGCACTTCGATCTGGGTGACGTCGTCGGCCCCCGGCGCGACCAGCAGAATCGCGTTATCGTCGGGATCGGCCAGGGTCTGCGTGACCTTGACCTTGGGCGACGCGATCATGATCGTTTCATAGCCGCCCGGATGGCGCCGCGGCAACGGCTCCGTCGTATGCATCAGCTTGATCACCGAACCGTTGGCGAGATAGCGGTACTGCTTGATGCCGCCGCCGACCGGCATTACGGATTCGAATTCCAGGCCGAGTTTCTGGCCGTAAAAGGCCTGCATCCCTTCAAGATTGTTGGTGAACAGACCAACATCGACACCCTGCTTCGCCAGCTCCATCGAAATCGCCTCCAGCGGCCTTGAGCCGCACCTGTTGCCTCGCTCATTTAGCAAATCCGGGCCGCGATGCACAACGAATCGTGCAGGCGCCGCGCCGCCCGCGATCGCCGCCGCGACCCGCGCGCTGTGCTCTCCCACCATGCTGGATTATCCCGCGGCTTCGGACTAGAACTGGCGGGGTATCCAAAACCGTGAGGAATTGAATGGATTTCGCATTGTCGCCCAAGGTCCAGGAGCTGCAAAAGAAAATCTCCGCCGTGATGCGGGAGATGGTCTACCCGATCGAACATCAGGTGGAGCAGGAGATGAGCGTCCCCGGCAAGGAACACACCGAACCGCCGGTGCTCAAGGAGGTCCGCAAAAAGACCCGGGCGGCCGGCCTGTGGAACCTGTTCCTGCCCGACGAAGAGCACGGCAAGGGCCTCAACGTCTCGGAGTATGCGCCGCTGTGCGAGATCATGGGCCGCAGCCCGATCGGTGCGCGCGCCTTCAACTGTATGGCGCCCGACACCGGCAACATGGAAATCCTGACCGACTTCGCCACACCGGCGCAGAAAAAGGCCTGGCTGCAACCCTGCCTCGATGGCGACATGCGCACCTGCTTCTCGATGACCGAGCCCGAGACGCCCGGCTCCGATCCGACCCAGTTGGCCACCCGCGCCGTGCGCGACGGCGACGATTACGTGATCAACGGCCACAAGTGGTTCACCTCCAACGGCATCGGCTCGAGCTTCGCGATCACGATGGTGGTGACGGACCCCAAGGCCGAGGCACACAAGCGCGCCAGCATGATTATCGTTCCCGCCGACACTCCCGGCTTCAATATCATCCGCGCGGTGCCGGTGATGGGCCATGCGGGCGGCGGCGGCCATTGCGAGATTGTCTATAAGGATTGCCGCGTGCCGGTGACCAATTTGCTCGGCCTCGAGGGCGACGGCTTCAAGATCGCGCAGGCCCGGCTCGGCCCCGGCCGCATCCACCATTGCATGCGCAATATCGGCGTGGCCGAGCGCGCGCTCGAACTGATGTGCAAGCGGGCCAATACGCGCTGGGCGCATGGCAGCCTGCTCGCCGACAAGGCCAACGTGCAGCAATGGATCGCCGACTCGCGCATCGAGATCGACGCGACGCGGCTGGCGGTGATGCATGCGGCGTGGAAAATCGACACCGTCGGCAAGCGTGAGGCGCGCCAGGAAATCGCCATGATCAAGGTCCAGGCGGCCAACATGGTGATGACCGTGCTCGACCGCGCGATCCAGTTGCACGGCGCGCTGGGGATGAGCGACGATACGCCGATCGCGCGCTTCTGGCGCGAGAACCGCGCGATGCGCATTGTCGACGGCCCCGACGAAGTCCATCGCATGACGATCGCGCGGCGCGAATGCCGCAAGTGGGCGCAGTAACCGGGCGCCGCCCGCGCGCCCGCCGCAAATGTCAGGTCGCGTGATGAGCGAACATCTCGAAGAGACTAACCAGCCGCAGCCCGAGTACGGCGAGGTGCGCGACGAAGAGCAGCTCGACTGGCCCAAGCTGGTCGCGTATCTGCGCGAGCATCATACGCCCGGCGCCGACCACGGGCCGCTCGAGGTCAAGCAGTTTCGCGGCGGCCATTCCAATCTGACCTACCTGCTGCGCTTCGGCGATCAGGAATGGGTCGTCAGGCGGCCGCCGTTCGGACCGTTGCCGCCCTCGGCCCACGATATGGGGCGCGAGCATCGCGTGCTCTCACGCATCTGGGCGGCCTATCCGCCGGCGCCGCGGGCGATCGTGATGTGCGACGATCCGTCGATTATCGGCGCGCCGTTTTTCGTCATGGAGCGGCGCAGCGGCTTCGTGGTGCCTAACCGCAGTCCGCTGCCGTCCGGCATCCGCCAGACCCCCGCGGTCTTCCGCGCGATGTCCGAGGGTTTCATCGACGCGCTCGCCGATCTACATTCGGTGGATTACGCCAAGCTCGATCTGGTTGGCTTGGGCCGGCCCGACGGCTTCGTGCGCCGGCAAATCACCGGCTGGATGGATCGCTGGGAGAAAGCCAAGACCATCGAAGTGCCGCTGATGAACAAGCTCGGCGCATGGTTCCTTGAGCATATGCCGCCGGCGCAGACGCCGGCGATTCTGCACAACGATTTTTTTCTGCACAACGTGATGTTCGCGCCGGATAATTCCGGCCAGGTCGTCGGCGTCTTCGATTGGGAGATGTCAACGCTCGGCGATCCGATGATCGATCTCGGCACCTCGCTCAACTACTGGCGCGAGGCCAACGACCCCGAGGAGTTCATCGAGATGGCCGAGGGCTTCGCGCATACGACGCGCCCCGGCTTCATGAAGCGCGACGAACTGGTCGAGCGTTACGCCCGGCGCAGCGGCCGCGACGTGAGCCACGCCGCCTACTATCGCGCGTGGGGCAACTGGAAGACCGCCACCGTGCTCCAGCAGATCTACGTGCGCTTCGTGCGCGGCCAGACCACCGACCCGCGCTTCGAGCGGATGGGCACGCATCCGCCGATCCTGGCGCGGGCGGCGGCGCGGATCGTTGCGCCGCTGGGCTTTGCGGAGTAAGTGGAAAGTTAGAATCCATCGCGGCGCCGTCGCGCGCCAAACCTTGATATTCGGGTGGTCTTTTCGCCCGCCATTGCGCTACAGTGCGCCTTTGACCATGACCCGGCGGCTGACCGGCCGCCGCACGCGGAGGAATTGCGGCCTTGCACGCGATTAATTACGAGTCCCCTAAAACTATCGATGAGGCGGTAAAACTGCTTGCCGCACATGGCGAAAAAGCGCGTCCGCTGAGCGGCGGCACCGACTTGCTGATCCAGTTGCGCGCCGGCACCCGCCGCCCCGACTTCGTCGTCGACATCAAGCATATCGCCGACCTGTGCAAAATCTCCTTCAGCGCGCAGCACGGGCTGAGTCTGGGCGCGGCTGTGCCGTGCCTCGAGATTCACGAGAACCCGCACCTGCGCCGGCATTATCCGGGCTTGACCGAGGCGGCTCATCTAATCGGCTCGCTGCAGATCCAGAGCCGCGCCACGGTCGGCGGCAATCTGTGCAACGGATCGCCCGCGGCCGACACCACGCCGGCGCTGATTGCACTGGGCGCCATGGCCCGTATCGCCGGCCCGGGCGGCGAGCGCACCGTCCCGGTCGAGGGTTTTTGCCTGAGCCCCGGGCGCACCGTGCTCAAGCCCGGCGAGTTGCTGGTGGAATTTCAGATACCGGCACCCGCGAAATATTCGTCGGACGCCTATCTGCGCTTTATCCCGCGCAATGAAATGGATATCGCGGTGGTCGGCGTCGGCGTCGCGCTGACCCTCGACCCGGCCAACGATCACGTTGTCGCGGCGCGCATCGCGCTCGGCGCGGTCGGCCCCACGCCGATCTTCGCGACCCAGGCGGTGCAGGCGCTGGTCGGCAAAAAGCTCGACGACGCGGCGATCGCCAACGCGGGCACGCTGGCAATCGCGGCCGCCACCCCGATCGACGACATGCGCGGCACCGCCGAATATCGCCGCCACGTGGTCGGCGTGCTCACCCGGCGCGCCCTGGCGATCGCGGCGACCCGCGCCAAGGCCAGCGCCTGACGCGAATCGCGGAGTAGCGTAATCGCGGAGTATAAAAGTAATCGCGAAGTATAGAAGTATAAGTGACCGGCTGGCTTCAGCCTTCGCCTCACGCAACTAACGATCGAAACGGCACGGATCATGGTACATAAAGTAATTGTCGAAACCACTATCAACGGCGACCCGGTCGAACTGCTGTGCGAGCCGCGCCAGAGCCTGCTCGAGGTTCTGCGCGACGAGCTCGATCTGACCGGCAGCAAGGAAGGATGCCTCACCGGCGATTGCGGCGCATGCACCGTGATCGTCGACGGGCGCGCGGTCTGCTCGTGCCTGATGCTCGGCGCGGAAGCGGCCGGCAAGCACATCACGACCGTCGAGGGACTCGCCAACGGCGCAACGCTGCATGTGCTACAGCAGAAGTTCCTCGAGCATGCGAGCCTGCAATGCGGCATCTGCACGCCGGGCTTCCTGATGTCGGCCAAGGCGCTGCTCGATCACAACCCCAACCCGACCGAGGGCGAGATTCGCTACGCGCTGGCGGGCAATCTGTGCCGATGCACGGGCTATGACAAGATTGTCAAGGCGGTCGTCGACGCGGCCCGGCACGGCGTGGGCGCGAGCCAGCACGGCAAGGTTCCCACGGAGTCGACGGCGGAAGTGACCCGCGACATCCTCGAAAGGGAGAAGAGGTAAAGTAAGATGGCAGCTTCAACCAACGGCACCGAATACAAAATCATCGGCACCCGCCCGATTCGCCATGACGGCGTTGATAAGGTCACCGGCCGCGCCAAGTACGGCGCCGACTATACCTTTCCCGGGATGCTCTTCGGCAAGGTGTTGCGCAGCCCGCATGCCCACGCCCTGATCAAGTCGATCAACACCGAAAAGGCGCGCGCGCTGCCCGGCGTCAAGGCGATCGTGACTTCGGCCGATCTGCCGAAACTCGCCGACAAGATGGAAGCGGCGGGCGAGCAGGCGATCAACCTCAATCACCTGTCGATGAACATCCTGGCGCGCGGCAAGGTGCTCTACGACGGCCATGCGGTGGCGGCGGTTGCCGCGACCAGCGGCCATATCGCCGACGAGGCGCTGCGGCTAATCGAAGTCGAGTACGAAGTACTGCCGCCGGTGATGCTGGTCGATGACGCGATGAAGCCCGGCGCGCCGATCCTGCTCGACTCGCTGCGCAACAAGGAAGACGGCCCCGACCAGCAGACCAACGTCGCCGCGCACATGCAGTTCAAGCGGGGCGACGTCAACGAAGGCTTCAAGCAGGCCGACTATATAATCGAGCGCGAATTCAAAACCGCGATGGTCCATCAGGGCTACATCGAGCCGCACAACGCGGTCGGTATCTACAACGCCGACGGCCATGCGACGATCTATTGCTCGACCCAGGGCACCTTCGTCGTGCGCTCGCTCACCGCGGCGGTGCTGGGAATTTCCGAGGGCAAGATCAAAGTCGTCCCGGCCGAGATCGGCGGCGGCTTCGGCGGCAAGACCACGGTCTATCTCGAACCGCTCTCAGTGCTGCTCTCCAAGCTCACCGGCAGTCCGGTCAAGCTCACCATGACGCGGGCCGAGGTGCTGCGCGCCACCGGGCCGACCTCCGGCTCGACGATTCGCTGCAAGATGGGCGCGACCAAAGACGGCATGCTGGTCGCCGGCCAATGCTGGCTGGCTTACGAGGCGGGCGCCTTTCCCGGTTCGCCGGTCGGCGCGGGCGCGATGACGATTCTCTCGCCGTACAACATTCCAAACATCCTGGTCGACGCCTACGACGTGGTCGTCAACCGGCCCAAGACTGCGGCCTATCGCGCGCCGGGCGCGAGCAATGCCGCGATGGCGTCCGAGACCGTGGTCGACGAGCTGGCGGAAAAATGCGGCCTCGATCCGATCGAATTTCGCCTCAAGAACGCTTCGCACGACGGCACGCCGCAGACCGTCGGACCTCCGTTCAAGAAGATCGGCATGATCGAGACGCTCGAGGCGATCAAGAACAGCGAGCATTACAAATCGAAGCTCACGGGGCCCAATCGCGGCCGCGGCGTCGCCTCGGGCTTCTGGTTCAACGTCGGACTGCAATCGTCGGCGACGATCAACGTCCATACCGACGGCACCGTCAGCGTGGTCATCGGCTCGGTGGATATCGGCGGCACGCGCGCGGCGCAGGCGATGATCGCGGCCGAAGTGCTCGGCGTCGACATCAATGACGTGCGTCCGGTGGTCGCCGATACCGACTCGATCGGCCATACCGACGTAACTGGCGGCAGCCGCACCTGCTTCGCCACCGGATGGGCGGTGTACGAAGCCGCGCAGGACATCGTGCGGCAGCTCAAGGAGCGCGCCGCCAAGCTGTGGGAGAAGAAGCCCGAAGAGGTGGTCTTCGCCAACGGCATGCTCAGCCCGGCTTCGGGCAACGGCGTCAAGCCGATGTCGCTCAAGGAACTCGCGCCGCGCCTGGCCCGCACCGGCGGACCGATCGTCGGCCGCGCCACGATCAACGCCCGCGGCGTCGGTCCGGCCTTCGCTACCACGCTGGTCGACCTCGAAGTCGACCCCGACACCGGCAAAGTGCAGATCCTGCGCGTGACTGTCGCCCAGGATGTCGGCAAGGCCATCCATCCCGCCTACGTCGAGGGCCAGATGCAGGGCGGCACCGCGCAGGGCATCGGCTGGGCGCTCAACGAGGAATACTTCTACGACGACAAGGGCATCCTGCGTAACACCGGATTGCTCGACTACCGGATGCCGACCTGCCTCGACCTGCCCGCGATGGAGACCATCATGGTCGAGGTGCCGACCCCCGGCCATCCGCTGGGCGTCCGCGGCGTCGGCGAAGTGCCGATCGTGCCGCCGCCGGCCGCGGTCGCCAACGCGATCTATCGCGCGACCGGCGTGCGCATGCTCGAACTGCCGATGTCGCCGCCGCGCCTGCTCAAGGCGATGCTCAAGAAACGCGCGGCCAGCGACTCGCAGGCCGCCGCCGCCGACTGAGGCCGCGCCGGCTGACTGCGGCGCGCAATGCGCGTCTCGTCGCGCATGCTCGACGATTAATCCGGGCCGGACCTCCGCGGAGGTCCGGCCCCTTGTTCTGCAAATGGCAACCATTGTAATCCCCGCTCTACTGCGCAAACTGACCGACGGCAAGGAACGCGTAACCGTCGCGGGCCGCAACGTCGGCCAGGTGGTCGCCGACCTCAACCGGCAATTCCCCGGCATCAGCGAAAATCTCATCGAAGACGGCGAGATCAAGCCGTCGATTGCGGTCTCGGTCGACGGCGAGATGGCCACTGGCGGGGTGCTCGAACCGGTCGGCGAGAGCAGCGAAGTCTTCTTCATTCCGGCGATCGGCGGCGGCTGACGCGCCGCGCCTTCCGTCCGCCACCGGCGCGCGTGCGGCGCGCCATACTGGTCAGCGCACCCGCATCGGCGCTAAGAACATGACAACGATTACAACGAACTAACGACGGTAACGGCGGGCGTGTCGCCCGCCGCTTCGATCGCGCGGCTCGCGCGGAGGTCGGCCGATGACGCAATCCACGATCAAATCCGAATTCACGGTTATCGGCACCCGGCCGATACGCCATGACGGTATCGACAAGGTCACCGGTCGCGCGCGTTACGGCGCCGATATTGCGCTGCCCGGGATGCTGCACGGCGCGGTGCTGCGCAGCCCGCATGCCCACGCCCGGATCCGCTCGATCGATATGGCAAAGGCGCGCCGCCATCCGGGCGTCAAGGCGGTCGTCACCGGCGCCGATTTTCCCGAAGTCAAAGGCGTGATGGCGCAAGTCGGCGAGCTGATCGTCAACACGCATTATCTTTCGCTCAACGTGATGGCGCGCGGCAAGGTACTCTACGACGGTCACGCCGTCGCGGCGGTCGCGGCGACCAGCCGGCACGTCGCGCTCGAGGCGCTCGAACTGATCGAAGTTGACTACGAAGTGCTCACGCCGGTGATGACCGCCGAGGAGGCGATGAAGCCCGACGCGCCGGTGCTGCTCGAGGAATTGCGCACCAAACTGATGGCGCATCGCACCGACCCGGGTTCGGCCGAGGGGCCCGATCGGCCGACCAACGTCCCCGGCCATATCCGTTTCGAGCGCGGCGATCTCGCGGCTGGCTTTCGCGCCGCGGCGCATATCGTCGAGCGCGAATTCGTCACCGCCGCGGTCCATCAGGGCTATATCGAACCGCAAAACGCACTCGCCATCTACGGCGCCGACGGCCACGTCACCATCCATTGCTCGACGCAAGGATCGTTCAACGTGCGCACGCTCACCTCGAGCGTCCTTGGCATACCCGAGGGGAGTATCCGCGTGGTGCCGGCCGAGATCGGCGGGGGCTTCGGCGGCAAGACCACCGTCTATCTCGAGCCGGTGGCGACGATTCTGTCGAAGTTAAGCGGGCGGCCGGTCAAAATGGTCATGTCGCGGGCCGACGTGCTGCGCGCCACCGGACCGACCTCGGGCACCAAGATGAAGGTGCGGATGGGTGCCGCGCGCGACGGCACGATCACCGCCGCCGAAGTCTGGCTCGCCTACGAGGCCGGCGCGTTTCCCGGATCGCCCTTCGCGCCCGGCGCGATGTGCACGATGGCGCCGTACAACGTCGCCAACCTGCGTATCGATTCGTTCGACGTGGTCGTCAACCGGCCCAAGGTCGCCGCCTATCGCGCACCCGGATCGCCGGCCTCGGCCTTTGCCTGCGAGACCGTGATCGACGAACTCGCGACTCTATGCGGAATCGATCCGCTCGACTTCCGCATCTTGAACGGCGTGCGCGAGGGGATGCCGCAGCCGGCCGGGCCGCCCTACAAGCGTATCGGCTTTATCGAAACCTGCACGGCGATGCGCGAGAGCGCGCACTACCAGGCCCGGCTCGAAGGTCCCAATCGCGGCCGCGGCGTGGCGGCGGGCTTCTGGTTCAACGGCGGCTTGCAGTCGTCGGCGACGGTCAATATCCATGGCGACGGCAGCGTCAGCGTGGTCACCGGATCGGTCGATATCGGCGGCTCGCGCACCACCCAGGCCATGATCGCCGCCGAAGTCCTGGGCGCCGATATCAACGACGTGCGCCCGGTCGTCACCGACACCGATTCGATCGGCCATACCGACGTGACCGGCGGCAGCCGCGTCGCGCTCGCCACCGGCATGGCGGTCTATGAGGCCGCGCACGACGCGCTCGCGCAATTGAAGGCGCGCGCCGCGAAATTATGGGAGAAGCCGATCGCCGAGGTGCGGTTTGCGGCCGGAACCTTCAGCGCCGCCGGCAACGGCGTCCCGCCGATGACGCTCAAGCAACTGGCCACGCGCCTCGCCCGTACCGGCGGTCCGATCGTCGGCCGCGCCACGCTCAACGCCGGCGCGGTCGGCGCCGTCGGCAACGCCTTCGCGGTCGCCTGCGTCGACGTCGAAATCGATCCGGAGACCGCCAAGGTGCGCATCCTGCGCTGCTCGATCGCGCAGGACGTCGGCCGCGCACTCCATCCCGGCTACGTCGAAGGCCAGATGCAGGGCGCGCTGGCGCAGGGTATCGGATGGGCGCTTAGCGAAGAATATTTTTACGATCGCAACGGTCTCCTGCGGAACGCGGGGCTGCTCGATTACCGTATGCCGACCTGCCTCGATCTGCCGATGATCGAAACGGTAATTGTCGAGGTGCCCAATCCCCATCATCCGCTGGGCGTGCGCGGCGTTGGCGAAGTCGGCATCGTGCCGCCGATGGCGGCGGTCGCCAACGCGATTTACCAGGCGATCGGCGTGCGCATGACCGAATTGCCGATGTCGCCGCCGCACCTGCTCAAGGCGATTGGCCAGCGCGGCGGCGTGACCCTCGATAGTCACGCGGCGGCGGCCGATTAAGGCCTCGATTTGGGGGTGAAAAAGTGAATTTTATCGCGCTAAAGAAGTGAAAATGGCAAGATAAGCCAAGGACGCGCATGAAGGCCATTAGCTTTCGTCACGAAACCTATTGCAAGTCACGTAAAGTTGCGTACAATAGGACTTGCTAGCCGGGGTTTGCCCCCCCTTTTCCCGGTTGGCGGAGGGTCGAGCGGAGCAATCCGTTCGGCCCTTTATTCTTTTTGGCTGATCGACGACGACGATATACGCGCGCGGCGCGTCTGTGCGGACGCCGTCGGAGCAACTTGCGTGGCTATGCGAAGTGATCCCGCCGGGAGGCCAACGGACCGATGCGGCTTCATCGCGATGCGCGATGAACCGGCGAACAAGCTTCCGGTTGAAGCGAACGAGCGGCGCGAAGAATTAGCGGTCGCGGCCCGATCCGTATCCGCCGCCGCCACCCCCGCCGCCGCCACCAGTACGCGCCTGTGCTTCGTTGACGCGAATCGGACGACCCTTGATATCGCGGCCGTTGAGCTTCTTGACGGCGGCGTCGGCGGCCTCGTCATTGGCCATCTCGACAAAGCCGAACCCGCGCGAGCGGTTAGTCGCGCGATCCATAATCACCTGCGAGCTATCGACTTGGCCCGCCTCTGAAAAGGCGTCGTGCAGATCCTGATCAGTGACCGTCCAAGCCAGATTCCCGACGTACAACCTGCGACCCATGAACCATTCCTCCAAGGCCCCGGATGCGCGGCTTTTGCCAGTGCCGAGCCCCATGGCCGATGCGATCGATGGGCCGAAGCAAAGCGGTCGTCAGACGATGAGAATTACTCAGAACGTCCGGCATTCGACCCCTAATATACGGGTGCTTATAGCATCACTGCATGAGATTGCATAGCGTCGAACTACTTGGCGTCAGGTAGCAGCTATCATCATTCGGCATACGCTATAGCGTTTCAATGGCGTATCCTCGCCCCTTCCAATTCATTCTCAGACCGCATTTTGACCCCCTCCTCCGATTGAATTGGCCGACTAGGGAACCTCTGCACAAGTTAGGTTGTCATTCTGAGCGCAGCGAAGAATCCCGGATCCGGGACCCATGCGCTGCGCTCAGGGTGACAGCAGAGCCTGGTGCAGAGGTTCCCCTAGCTGTCGGCTCGTGTGTCCACGCGGTAAGCGGTAAATCGACTTCGGATGGGCATATTTTGCGCCGTCAATCTCAGTAGAAAACATCCGTGGCATTGCGTATGCCCCGGAGGGCGATCGGCTGGGCCGCGTGATTGGCATCGCCACAAGATCGCGAATCCGTGCGACGACGCGAATCCCCGCGCGCCCGGTTGTTCGGCCCTGGCGGTCCGGGTGACAGAAGATCTGGCGCGGACATTTGCCTCAGGTTCTGAGAACGATTCGGGCCGCTGGCTAATGCCGCATACCATCGCTCAAATCGCACCCACTATCGCGCCTTGTGACTAACCGCAGGCTTTCAAAATGGGACTTCCAAAGGTATCTTCATAGCACCATCGTAGACTTTGATTAGTCCTGTACAGCATTAGGCGTCGTGGCGAAATGGGCTTGCTAAAGACGCCAGCTTCCACGCGGAGTCCATTTAGGTAATCGAGAGGCGCTCGGCAGGCCGCTCTCGCACGCTCATAAAACTGTAGTCGGATGACGGAACTGGTTGATCGGGTGCGCTGTGAATAGTTCGAATCCCTGTCCGGCGCGGCGCGTTCATGAAGGTCGCGGATCGCACTTGCGGACGATCGATTATCGAGAACATCGGGCAATATATACTGCCTTGCGCGGCAGGGTATTCACTTCGTCGCCAGGCACAGATGTACTTGAAATATAGAATTCAATTGTGTAGCGTACCTGATTAGTCTGCACGTTGTGCAAGGAGAGTATTGATGCCCCGCAGAAAGAATACCGTTGGAATGGCCTCGGCCTTCCATCAGGTGCAATCCCAGGCGCGCAGCTTGATGGCCACTCTGCAAAAGCAGATTCGTGACAAGGAAGCGGAACTGAAGCAACTCAAGGACGAAGCCGCGAGCCTCAGTCAGATTGCCGGCGGTGGCGGCAAAGCCCCAAGCGTCGCCGCGCCACGCGCCGTGGCGGTGCGCGAGGGCGGCAAGCGCGGCCGTATCGATTGGCGCGCGATACTGACTGAGCTACCCAAGCAGTTCAAGGCCGCCGATATTCGCACGGTCCGCGGCGTAAAGGGCAAGCGCCCCTCCGAGATCTTCGCCGCGATTACCCGCTGGATCGAAGCCGGCACGGTCAAGCGCAAGGCGCGCGGAGTCTACGAGCGCGTCTAAGCCTCCGGGTTCCGGCACTGTATGTTTGCGCGCGGGTCAACTACCTAAAGGCCGCGGCGCCGCAAGTCGTAACGCCCCAGTCGGCCTCTGGATCCGATATCCATTAGTCCTATACTTCGTGCTACGCGTCCGCCGCGCGATGATCATCGCCGGCGGCGCAAGCATGATTTGGAGAAGCTTGACCGGTGGCCGTAAAGACCATTGAATGGCGCGCGGACCGCGTGCGCATGATCGATCAGCGCCTGCTGCCCAGCCGCGAAGTGATACGCACTTACGCTGACTATCGCGGCGTGGCCGAAGCTATACGCACGATGGTGATTCGCGGCGCGCCGGCGATCGGCGTGGCGGCCGCGATGGGCGTGGCGCTGGGCCTCAAAGGCTATGCCGGCAAGCGCGCGCAGATTCGCTTCGCACGGGTCGCGGCGGCGCTCAAGGCGACGCGGCCAACCGCGGTCAATCTCGCCTGGGCGGTCGATCGGATGGGCGCGGTGCTCGAATCAAATCTCGCGCTTGATGAGGCGGCGCTGTTTCGCCGGATACGCGGCGAGGCGATCGCAATCTACACGGGCGACCTCGCCGCCAACCGCGCACTGGGACGCCACGGCGCGGAGTTGCTCGGCGCCAAAGCGACGATACTCACTCATTGCAACGCCGGTGCGCTGGCTACCGCGGGCTACGGCACCGCGCTCGGCGTGGTGCGCGCGGCGTGCGAGGCGGGCAAGGCGATCAGCGTATTCGCCGACGAGACGCGGCCCTTCCTGCAGGGCGCGCGGCTGACGGCGTGGGAGCTGCACAAGGATCATATTCCGGTAACTGTAATCGCCGACAACATGGCGGGCAGCGTGCTGCGCGGCGGAACCATCGACTGTGTAATCGTCGGCACCGATCGCACGGCGGCCAATGGCGATGTGGCTAACAAAATCGGCACCTATCCGCTGGCCGTGATGGCGCGCCGCCACGGCGTGCCGTTTTATGTTGCCGCCCCACTCTCCTCGATCGATCTGGAATGCCCCAACGGCGCGGCGATTCCGATCGAACAGCGCGCGGCGAGTGAGATTAACGAATTCGCCGGCGTGCGGATTACACCCAAGGGCGTCGCCGTCTTCAACCCGGCCTTCGACGTCACCCCGGCCGAACTGGTCAGTGCGATTATCACCGAGCGCGGGGTGGCGCGGGCACCCTATCGGCGCAGCCTGGCGGCGCTCAAACGCGATCGCTGAGCGCGGCCCGAATCGCTTCAGCGGCGGCGCCCGATCAGTTGCGCCAGGCCGTCGCCGAGCAGATTGAAGCCGAGCACCGAGAGTCCAATCGCGACGCCGGGCGCGGTCGTCAGATGCGGCGCGACCAGGATAAAGGCCTGGCCGGCCTCGAGCATATTGCCCCAGGTCGGCGCCGGCGGACGCGCGCCGAGCCCCAGAAACGAGAGCGCGGCTTCCGCGATAATGATTCCGCCGACGCCAAAGGTCGCCTGCACGGCGACCGGTCCCGCAATGCCCGGCAGCAGATGTCGGATCAGCAGCCGCGACGGCCGCGCCCCGAGCGCGCGCGCCGCCTCGACGTATTCGCGCTCGCGCAGCGACAGAATCTCGCCGCGCACCAGGCGCGCGTAGCCGGTCCAGCCCATCGCGGTCAGCGCGACGACCAGGTCGGCCAGCCCGGGGCCCAATATCGCGGCCAGCGCAATCGCCAGCAGAAATCCCGGAAACGCGAGCACCACGTCGATCGCCCGCATCACCAGGTTGTCGACTCGGCCGCCGGCCAGGGCGGCGCCGCCGCCGATCAGCGTGCCAATCGAAAGCGAAATCGCGGCGACCGCCGTCGCCACGCCGAGCGAGAGCCGCGCCCCCCAGACAATCCGTGCGAGCATGTCGCGGCCGAGCGAATCGCATCCGAGCCAATGGCGCGCGCCCGGTCCGGCCAGCGCATGGGGCAGATCGATCGCGTCGGGATTTGCGCGCACCAGCAGCGGGCCGAAGATTGCGATCGCGGCGAGCAGGGCGACCAGCGTGCCGCCGGCCGCCAGCGAGGGATTGCGCCGGATCGAATTCATTCGAGCCGGATCCGCGGGTCGGCCGCGCGGTACAGGAAATCGGTCACCAGGTTGACGATCACGTAACTCAGCGCAAAGGTCAGCACGCAGCCCTCGACCAGCGGATAGTCGCGGTTGTTGATCGCGGTGATCAGCAGGCGGCCCAGCCCGGGCCACGAAAAAATCATCTCGGTGATAATCGAACCGGTGAGCAGGGCGCCCGCCTCCAGCCCAATCAGCGTGATCACCGGCGTGAGCGCGTTGCGCAGGCCGTGGCGAATCAGCGCCGCGCGCCGGCTCAAGCCCTTGCTGCGCGCCGTGCGCATGTAGTCGGCGCCAACCACCTGCACGAGGCTCTGGCGCAGCATCCGCGCGACGATCGCGGCGAGCGCCGTGCCCAGCGTGATCGCCGGCAGCACCAGATGCGCCAGGCCGCCGCGCCCGGTCAGCGGGAGCCATCCGAGGTCGAGCGAGAAGACGATCATCAGCAGCGGACCGAGGTACAGATGGGGCACCGAGATGCCCAGGATCGCGAAGCCCATCGCACCGAGATCGCCCGCACCGCCGGGATTGGCGCCGGCGATCAGGCCGAGCGGAAAGGCGATCAGCAGGGCGGCGAGCAGCCCCGCCGCGGTGAGCTCGAGGGTCGCGGGAAAGCGCTCGCTAATCAGCCGCGCGACCGGCTCGTGCTGGGAGATCGATTGCCCCAGATCGCCATGCGCCAAACCGTAGAGAAATCCTATATATTGTTGCCCGATGGGCCGGTCGAGCCCGAGCGCGTGGCGCATCTGCGCGACGTCGGCCGGCGCCGCGTAATCGCCGAGCATCGCGCTCACCGGATCGCCCGGCACCAGATGGATCAGCGCGAAGGTCAGCGTGACGACGCCGAGTGCGACCGGCACGAGCGCCAGCAGGCGGCGTGCGAGATAGCGAATCACTGCGCCGATCGCCGCGGGCCGCGCGGCGCGTGGTACGCCGCCGTGGCCAGCGAGAGCAGGCTGCCGTTGGGATAGGGCGCGAACCCCGCGAGCCGGCGGTTGTACGCCGCGACGTTATCGATCCACCACAGCGACACGTAGGGCAGGTCGTCCGCCGCAAGCTGCTGGACCGCGCCGTAGATCGCGCGGCGCGCGGCCGGATCGAGCGTCGCGTCGCCCTGCTCGGCCAATTGGTCCATGCGCGGATTGGCGTAGTCGCCGCGATTGTTGCCGCCGTGCGCCGGCGTCATCCGCGAGTCGAAGATCGCGTAGTACTGATGCGGGTCGCCGACGCCGACCCATTGGCTCGCCGCGAGGTCGAAATTGCCGTTGCGCAAGTCGCTATAGAAGGTTGCGAACTCGTTGATATGAATATCGACCGCGACGCCCACCCGCCGCAGCATCGCCTGAATCGCCTGGGCCAGCCGGCTGCCCTCGGGCGTGGTCTTGTAGACCAGCCGCAGCGGACGCGCGCGCGCGTCGTAGCCGGCCGCCTCGAGCAGCGCGCGGGCCCTGTCCGGATCGTACGGATAGCGCGTCACGGCGCCGTCGTAGGCCCAATCCTCTGGCGCGAGCATCCCGGTCGCCACGCGGGCATTGCCGCGCAGGAGCGACGCGACGATCGCCTCGCGGTCGATCGCGTAGGCGATCGCCTGGCGCACGCGCGGGTCGCGCAGGCGCGCGTCACGGAAATTGAAGATCAGGTACTGATAGGTGGTGCCCGGCGATTTGACGATCGTCAGATCGGGCTTCGCGGCGAGATATGGAATTAGCTCCGGCTGCACGCCGTCGTTTTCGGTGAAGTCGCAGATCCCTTCGGCCAACTCGAGCGCGCGCACGGTCGCGTTGGGCACGATCTTGAAAACGATCCCGGGCACGCCGCCGGCGGGGTACGCATTAAAGACGTTGCGCGCCAGCGTGACCGTCTCGTCGCGGCGAAAATCCGCAAGCGCAAACGGGCCGCTGCCGGCCGGCGCGATCGCCGCCCCGGCGCCGGGCGCGGGCGTATTCGCCGGAACGACGCCGAGCATCGCCATTGCGAGCGCCGGCGCATAAGGCCGCCGGGTGGTCATGACGATCGTATAGTCGTCGGCCGCGCGCAGCGTGGCGAGTTCGACCAAGCCGGCCCGCTTGATCGATTGGATGGCCGGATCGAGCACCGAATCGTAAGTGTACTTGACGTCGCGCGCGGTCAGCGGACGGCCGTCGCTGAAGCGCACGCCGTGGCGCAGATGGAAGATGATTTCGACCGGCGACGGCCGTTCGATAGACGCGGCGAGGTCGCCGTAGAAATTGCCGTCGCGGCCGATGCGCACCAGCGAATCATAAATCAGTTCGGCAACCCGCTCGGAGATGGCGTCGGCGGCGATGCGCGGATCGAGCGCGGCTGGCGACGTATTGATATCGACCTGGAGATAGCCCGATGGCGTCGCGGGCGCCGGTTTCACGCAGGCGCCGCAAGTAATCGCACACCATGCGGCGAGCGCCGCGCGCGCGCATGCCCGCCTGCGCGCGGCTTGCCGGCCTCCTCCCGCTACCGTCTCCATCGACCTCCTTGGGCTGGTCCGTGCCGAGGCGAATAATAGCAGAACGATCGGTGATGCTCACTGAATTTCGCGGCCATCTGCGCGCCGTATCGTCGCTTCGGATCGTCGCGATCGTGCTATTTGAGCCGGCGCTCGCGGTCTTCGCGCGCACGCTCGCGGCGAGGGAGGACTGAGGCGACGTTCGCGGCCGCGATCAATGCATCGCGGAGGCGCCGCCGGGTTGCGCGCCGCGCGCGCGGTTGAACAGCAGGAATGACGGGATCATCAGGACCGTCATCGCGGTGAGGACGCGGTAGATATCGTTGAAGGCGAGGATCGCGGACTGCTGCTGGATCATCCCGTAGACCATCCCGAGGCCCTGTTTCTGGCCGCTGACGATCTCCGGCAGATACCGGAAAATCGGCGCGCCCGGCGATCGCACACCCATCCCGCTCATCCGCCACGCGTCGAAGACCGAGAAATGCTGCACAAGGTACGCCTGATGAATCTGCTGATTGCGCAGCAGCATATTGGTCATATAGGCGATGCCGACCGCGGCGCCGGTATTGCGCATCATGTTGTAGAGGCTCGCCGCATAGCCCATCCGCTCGCGCTCGACGCACGACAGCGCCGCCGCCGAGAGAATCGGAAAGCACAGGCCAAGGCCCAGGCCGAGCACCACGCCGGGCCAGATGATCTCGACCATGCCGACGTCGAGATTCCAGTGCGCCATCATCCACAGACCGATCGTCATCAGGGTGAAGCTCACCCCGATCAGGCGCTTGTTGTCGTAGCCGGCGCGGGCGACCTGTCCCGCGATCATCATCGAGGTCATCGCGGCCAGCGCGCGCGGCGCCATCACCAGGCCGGCGCGCCACGCCGTGTAGCCCATGAATTCCTGCAGAAAAATCGGATTCAGCAGGCCCGTGCCAAACAGCACGAAGCTCAACACGACCACCAGACCGATCGCGATCGTGAACTGCCGGATGCGCAGGATGCGCAGGTCGAGGATCGGGTCGCTGAAGTGCAACTCATGGTAGATCAGCAGGACCATCGCGATGGCCGACGCGGCCGACGCCCACACCACCCATTGCGAATGGAACCAGTCGGCGCGCTGGCCGCGATCAAGCACGATCTGCAGCAGGCCGAGAAAGACGGCGAGCGACGCGATGCCGAAGTAATCGACGCGGCGGCCGGCGGGGCGATTACGCATGTAGTCGGGATCGTGCACGAAGACCGAGACCATCGCGAAGGCGATCGCGCCGACCGGCAGGTTGATATAGAAGTTCCAGCGCCAGTCCCAGTTGTCGGTGATCCATCCGCCGAGTGTCGGGCCGAGGATCGGCGCGCACATCAGGCCGACGCCCCACATCGCCATCGCAAGTTGCTGCTCCTCGGGCGGAAACGTCTCCATCAGGATCGCCTGTGACGAGGGCAGCATCGCCGCACCCGCGGCGCCCTGCATCAGGCGAAACATGACGATCTGGGTGAGCGATTGCGCGGCGCCGCACAGGCCCGAAGCGACCACGAAAACAAATACCGAAGTGAGAAAATAGCGCTTGCGGCCGAAGCGCGACGAGATCCATCCGGTCATCGGAATCATGATGCCGTTGGCCACCAGGTAGCTCGTCAGGACCCAGGCGATCTCGTCGACGCTCGCGGAAAAGGTGCCCTGCATATGGGGCAGCGAGACGTTGACGATTGAGCTGTCGAGTACCTCGAGCGTCGTGCCGAGCATCACGGCGACGGCGATTAACCACTTGTGGGTGGGTTTCGCCGCGTCGACCGTGCTATGCGCGGCGAGCGAAGCCGCTTCCATGTCTCCCCCGCCACGGCGCGATTCCCGCACGCCGATGCGCGTATTGTAGCGGGACCGGGGCTAATGTGAAGGATAATTCTTATCGGCTGCGATCGGCCCTATGCGACGCCGGTCTAAAGGCGTCCGCGGCGTGCTACATGATGGCAATTTTTTTGCGCCGCGGACGATTCCCTAGCGAACCTCTGCACAAGGCTCTGCTGTCACCCTGAGCGCAGCGCATGGGTC
>JADEYI010001114.1_pt1 | contig 23725 bp, 28 predicted proteins | sample 8542331 | NCBI WGS metagenome assembly JADEYI01 (sample SAMN16510988, study PRJNA670497) | mine drainage metagenome | isolation source: biofilm near Copperflume 1 | place: Germany: Marsberg coppermine Kilianstollen | collected 2018-02
GAGTGTCGGCGCGCGCGTGATCCAGTTGCCCTCCGGGTACATGCCGACGATCTCGGAATGGGCGTGCTGCGAGATCTGCCGCAGCAGGGTGTGGCGGTAGGCCTCGGGCATCCAGTCGCGCGGCTCGATCTTCGCGTCGGCGTCGACCCTGGCCTGGAAGCGCTGCTCCTCGGGCGAATCGCCGGCGAGCTGCAACTGTCCGGGCAAGTCCATCGATTGGGTATACATTGCGCCCTCCTCGCAGAAATGATACAGTTTTATTGCTTAACGTCAACTTTTCTGTATCATTTCCGCATGCCCGCCGCCGACCGCCGCAGCACGCCTCCGCGCGCAGTCCCGCTCATCGTCACGGTGTTCGGCGACGCCGTGCTGCCGCACGGCGGGCGGGTCTGGCTCGGCTCGCTGATCCGGCTGCTCGCCCCGCTCGGCGCGTCGGAGCGTTTGGTGCGCACCGCGGTATATCGGCTTGCGCGCGAGCACTGGCTGCGCGCCGAGGCGCTCGGGCGCCGCAGCGACTACCTGCTGACCGATTTCGGGCGGCGCCAGTTCGAGGCGGCCGAGCGCCATATCTACGCTGGCGGGCACGCGAGCTGGGACGGGCGCTGGCGCATGCTGGTGATGCTGCCAGCGAAATGGAGCACGGCCGAGCGCGCGCACCTGCGCCGCAGCCTGGCCTGGCAGGGCTTCGGCCAGCTCGACGGAAATGTTTATCTGCATCCCGGCGCGCCGCTCGAGGAGTCGCTCGCCGCGCTCGACACCGAGGACTTCCCGCGCCTGCGCGAGAAGATCTTCGCGCTGACGGGCACGGGGCCCGGCGACCGGCATGCGATCGTGCGCGCGGCGTGGGACCTGGCCGAGCTGTCGCGCGCCTACGGCGCCTTCGTGCGCCGCTACCGGCCGCTCGCGCCCGCCGCGGCGGCCGGTCTCGAGCCCGAGCGCGCGTTCGTGGTGCGCACGCTGCTGATCCACGAGTACCGGCGCCTGCTGCTGCGCGATCCGGGGCTGCCCGGCGAGCTGCTGCCCGCGAACTGGCAGGGAAGCAAGGCGCGCGCGCTCTGCGCGCGCCTGTATCGCGCGCTGGCCGCGCCCTCGCAGGCGCATCTGCGGGCCGTGTTGCGCACCGCGGAGGGCACGCGACCCGCGCTTTCGCGCGGCTTTGCGCGTCGCTTCAGCGCCCCCTAGCGCGAAGCGTTAGACTCGGGCTACGACCGCTCGACAGCGAAGGGGGTTCGATTGGCTAGACAAAACTACCAGTTCGAGAAGCGACAGCGCGACCTGGCGAAGAAGAAGAAGCAGGAGGAAAAGCGCCTGCGCAAGCAGCAGCAGAAGGCGGCCGTGGCCGAGGACGCGCCCGCCGCGCCGGAAACACCGCCCGGTCCGTCCGATCCGTCCAGCGACGAGGGCAATCCCGCATAGGCGTTGCGGGGGCTAGCGCCCCTTCAGCAGCGCCTCGATCGTTTCCTGCACCGCCAGGGCCTCGGCGAAGCCCGGCAGACCTTGCGGCCGGCCTTCCACCATCGCCACCACCTGATCCAGCTGCGCGGCCTGCCCCATAGCGCGGTTCTCCTGCGGGCTGCGCTCGGCAACCCAGTCGCCGCCCTCCTGCCGCCGCCGCAGGCCGAACCAGTCATGTATCTCCACCGTGCCCCGGCTGCCGACCAGGGTCATGCGGTTGAAATCCGGATGGCCGCCGCCGACGCGTCCCTCGATCGCGACCGGGACCCCGCCCGCGCTGAGCCGCGCCTTGAGCGCGCGCTCCGCGCTGACGCCGTCGGGCGGATACTCCGGCTGCGAATGCTCGAGCGTCGCCGGCCCCAACGCGCGTTGCAGCACGAACACGAAGTGCGACAGCACTTCGCGCGTGAATCCGCCCTCGGCGCGCTCGGCGAGCCAGCGCCCCGCCGCCGCCTGCCAGGCGCGCGGCCATTGGTCGAACGCGACCTCGATCTCGACCGCGCGCGGCGCGCCGATCGAGCCGTCCTTCACCGCGGCGGCCATCGCCGCGAGGCCGGGCGAGGAAGCGAGCGAGAAATTCACCGCCGCGCGCAGCTTCTGCTCGGCGATGCGCGCGACGCTGTGGCGCCCGGCCTCGAAGTCGAGCGTGAGCGGCTTCTCGCACAACACCGCCAGCCCGGCGTCGAACGCCTGGCCGGCGTACTCGAGATGGCTCGCCGGAGGCGAGGCCACGTACAGGCAGCGCAGCTCCGGTATGCCGATTACCTCGGCGGGGGTTTTGGCCGCGGCCAGCGGGGGGTGGCGCGCGTTTGTCGCGGCAAGCGCACCCGGATCCGGGTCCCAGACGGCGAGCACGCGGCTGCGCGGATGTTCGGCGATTCGCGCCAGCATGCGCTGTCCCATCACGCCCAGGCCGATGATGCCGATTCCGACGCGGTCGCTCATGTCAGCAGAAACGCCTTTACCACCTCGATCTGGTCGCGGTGCAGCAGGGTCGGTGCGTGGCCGACTCCGGCGATTTCGACCACTTTCGCCTTCGGCCCGCAGCCGGCCATGCGCTCGCAGGTCGCGCGCGTGAGCAGGTCCGAAAGCTCGCCGCGCAGCACCAGGGTCGGGCAACGCACCGCCTCGTAGAGCGGCCACAGCTCGAGGTCCTTGTCCGGCATGTGCGCGCGCAGCGGCTCGCCCAGGCGCGGGTCGTAGTGCATGCGATAGCCACCGTCGGCATCGCGGCGCACCACGACTTCGGTCAGGAAGCGCCATTCGGCGTCGCTGTGGGGGCCGAACGGCGCCGAGACCGCGCGCACGTACCGTTCCGCGGCGTCCAGATCGGGAAAGGCCGGCGCCAGGCCGACGTAGGCGGCGATGCGCTCCAGCGACACCTTGCTTACGACCGGTCCGGCGTCGTTCAGCACCAGCTTCGTCACCGGCGTATCGCGCTGCGCCGCGAGCGCCATCCCGACCAGGCCGCCCATCGAGGTACCGACCCAGTGCACCGCTTCGACGTCGAGCCGCGCGATCAGGGTCACAACGTCGGCGACGTACTGCGGCAGGCCGTACAGCGTCGGGTCGGCCAGCCAGTCCGAATCGCCGCGCCCCGCCATGTCCGGACAGATCACCCGGTAGCGCTCGGCCAGCGCGCCGGCAAGCAGGTCGAAATCGCGCGCGCAGCGCGTCAGGCCGTGCACGCACAGCAGCACGCGCTTGTTGCCCGGGTCGCCCCACTCCTGGTAGGCGATGCGGTGCAGGCCCTGGCCCGAAACGCAGCGCACGCTGCGCCGGCGCGCGACCGGGCTCACGCCTTGCGTGCCCACGCGCTGCGCAGCCGCTCGCGCAGCACCCGCGCCTCCGGCGCCAGGGTGCTGAAGGCCTGCCCGAGGCCGACGCGAAGCAGCTGCTCCGACTTCAGATTGGCGCCCGCCACCACCCAGCCGTGGTCGGCGTAGCGCTTGCGCTCGAGCATGGTCGCGGGCGAAGCGTCCTCGTCGTACCAGAGCCAGTCGCCGGCGAAGCGAAACGCGATCTCCTCCAGCCGCTCGAGCAGCGCGGGCGCGATCTCCTCGCCGTTCGGTGCGCTCCAGCACCCGCTCGCGCTCTCGTCCAGGCGCAGCTCGCCCGATGGCAGGAGCTGGAAATACGCGTGCCGCTCGGCGCTCGCGCAGTACCCGAGCCAGGCCTCGCCGTCGCGCACGCAGGCCAGTCCGAACACGAGCTCGCCCTGGGCGCCGCATTCGACCTCGAGCGCGAGCAGCCCGCTGTCGAGCGGTGCGGTCTCGTGGTCGAGCAGCCGGCCGCTCTGGATGATCGCCCGGCCGCGCACGCCCTGCGCGATATTGCGCCACTCCGCCTCGACGCGCAGCTCCGGAAACTCCTCCGAGGCGTTGGCGAAAGCGGAGAACGGAACGCCCTTCTTGAGCTCGAAGCGGTATTCAAGCGCGTCGCCGGCGTGGTGCTCGGTATAGTTTTCGGCGTCGACGTCGCGCACCATCAGCCAGCGCAGCTGCTCGCGAAACTCCTCCAGCCGCCCGGGGCCGGCCACGCGCACGATCGCCGTGAACTCGGACCCGGGCGCCGCCATGCCTCAGGCGCCGTACTTGAACGACAGCGACAGGCGCGTGCGAAACGCGGCAACCTTGCCGTTCTCCACCTTGACGTCGAGCTTGGTGACTTCGGCGATGCGCAGGTCGCGCAGCGACTTGGACGCCGTCTTGACCGCGTTGCGCGCCGCGTCTTCCCACGACTGGGTGCTGGTGCCGATCACCTCGGTGACGCGATAGACCGCCTCTGCACTTTTCTTGGCCATGTCCGCCTCCTCGCGATTGTGGTGCGGAGGATTCCGCCGGACGATTATATGCCGCGCCAGTAGCGCGCCCGCCGCACTCGCTCGGTTTCGACCGTGACCCCGGCCGCACCTAGCCGCACGCTTACCGCGCCGTCGCGGTCGGTGCGCAGCGTGCGGGCGCCGGTGGCGAGATAGCGCGCGAGAACCGCCTTGCTCGGCTGACGGAAGCGGTTGCGGTAGCCGACCGAGAACACCGCCCAGCCCGGCGCCTGCGCGGCCTCGGGCGCGCGCGCGCGGGCGCCCGGGAGCAGCACGGCGTGCCCGCCTGAGCTGACGCGCAGCGCGCAGCCCTCGCCTAGCACTTCGAATTGCACGCCATCCCACTCCCAGGCGTCGCGCGGCGCGCAGCGCCGCTGCGCCGCGGCCAGCGCGAGCGCCGGATGGCGCGCAGGCAACGAGCTCAGCAGCGCGCCGGTCGGCACGTTTTCCATCACCGACAGCGCGCCGCCGACATGGCCGGAATCGTCGCGCGACAGCACCATCGCGTCCAGGCGCGCCACGCCACTCGCGAGCAGCAGCGGCACGACAATGCGCTCGCCGGCATCGCCTTCGCCCGCGAACGCGGGCCCGGCGTCGACCAGCAGCGCGTGGCGCGCGGTGCGCACCAGCACCGCGCGCCCCTGGCCGATGTCGAGCGCGGTGATCCAGGCCTCGCCGGGCGCCGGGGCGCTCGCCGGCAGCGCGAACGCGGGCAGCATGAGGGCGAGGCCGCTCGCGCGCCACGGCAGGCCGCGCGGCGCCAGCAGCCAGGCCACGCCGGCGAGCGCGAGCAGCACCGACCAGGGCGGCGGCACGCGCACCTGCCAGATCGCGAGCGGCAGCGCGGCACAGGCCTCGAGAAACTCCAGCAGGCGCTCGGCGAGCCAGGCGGCGCACTGCAGGATGGCGTCCAGCGGCAGGACAGCGCCCAGCAACGCGAGCGGCGTCACCACCACCGACACGAGCGGAATCGCAACGGCGTTGGCGAGCGGGCCCACCAGCGACACCTGCCCGAACAGCAACAGCGCCGCCGGCGCGAGCCCCAGCGTCACCGCCCACTGGATGCGCCCCCACTGCAGGAGCCTCGGCTCGGCGCCGGTCCAGCCCGCGGCGACGTAGAAGATGAGCGCCACCGCGCCGAAGGAGAGCCAGAATCCGGGCGCGAGCGGCGCCCACGGATCGGACAGCACCACCGCGCCGAGTGCGAGCGCGAGCGTACGCGCGGGCGAGACCAGGCGCCCCGACCACAGCGCGAGCGCGACCACGCACACCATCAGCAGGGTGCGCTGCGCCGGCACGCCGAAGCCGGCGAGCAAGGTGTAGCCGAGCGCCGCCGCGACCGCCGCCGCAGCGGCCGCCTTGCGCGCCGGCAGCAACAGGCAAAGGCGCGGCACCCGCCGCCAGCCGAAGCCGACCAGCCAGGCGACCAGACCCGACACCAGCGTCACGTGCAGCCCCGAGATGCTCATCAGATGGGTCACCCCGGTGCGCCGGAACAGGCGCCACTCCTCGCTCGAGATCGCGCGCTGATCGCCGATCGCGAGCGCGGCGAGGACCCCCGCCGCCGGGGTGGCGCCGAGCACGCGCAGGAAGCGCTCGCGCACCGCCTCGCGCGCCTGCTCGACGCGGTCGAGGGCGCCGTTACGCGCCCCCAGGCGCAGCGGCGGCGGGAACGCGCGCACGTAGCCGGTTGCGCCGATGCCGCGCTCGAGCAGCCAGGCCTCGTAATCGAAGCCGTGCGGGTTGACCTGGCCATGCGGGCGGCGCAGCCGAAGCGCGAGGCGCCAGCGCTCGCCGGGGTGCACCTCGGGCGCGGGTGCCGGCGCCGGCGGCGCGTACCACGCCAGGCGCAGCTTGCGCGGCAGCCGAACGCCGGGCGGTGCGGACTCGGGCTCGAAATCGAAGCGAAGGCCGCGTTCGCCTGTGGCGGGCAGGCCGGAAATAACGCCCACCAGCTGCAGCTCGCGCCCCTCCAGCCCGGGTGCCAGCCGGTCTGCGAGGCGAAACTGCGCCCAGCTCGCGGCCCACAGGAATCCGGCGGCGAAGGCCACGGCGAGTCTCAGCCCCGGGCGCCAGGCGCCGAGCACGAGGCACGCCGGCAGGCTCCACAGCCAGGCCGCGGCCGGGAGCGCGCCCTGCACCTGCAGCAGCAGTACCCCCGCCACGAAAGCAAGCACTCCCGCCGTCATCTACAATACAACGGCCGGGCTGCGCACCGGATGACCATGCCGCGAAAGTTCTTCCGCAAATACCTGCCCGACGCCGCGAAGGTCCGCTCCTACCGCATCGTGGCGGTGTTCGGCTCGCTGCTGCACCACCCCAATCTGTGGCACCTGAACCGCGAATCGGTCGCCGGCGGCGTCGCGATCGGGCTGTTCGCCGGGCTGGTGCCGGGACCGCTTCAAATGCTCACTGCGGCGCTGCTCGCGGTTCCGCTGCACCGCAACCTGCCGGTCGCGCTCGTCACCACCTTATATACGAACCCCTTCACCATCGTGCCGCTGTACTTGCTCGCCTACGAATACGGCACGCTGCTGCTCGGCGCCGGGGGCCAGGCACGAATCACGCGGCCGCCGGATCTCGACTGGACGCAGCTCGCCGCATCAGTGCACTCGCTCGTGCACTGGTCGCTCTCGCTCGGCAAGCCGCTCGCGGTGGGGCTGGTCGCTCTCGCCTGCACGCTCGCGGCGCTGGGCTACTTCGGCGTGCGCCTCGCCTGGCGCGCCTACGTCGTGCTCGCCTGGCGCGCGCGCCGGCGTGCGCGTCGCGAGGAGCGTCGGACATGAAGATCACTCCCCGTTTCATGGTGCGCGATGCGCAGCCCGCCGACCGGCCGCGGCTGGTCACGTTCGTCGCCGCGCTGCAGGACCTCGAGCGCACGCTGCACGCGGGGCGCGAAGGCCGCCGCATCGCCGCGGCTCACCTCGTTCACCTCGAGCGCGCGGCGCGCGAGCGGCGCGGAAGGGTGCTGGTGGCGGCGCGCGGCGACGAGCGGCTGGGCTTCCTGGTCGGCTGGGTCGAGGAAGAGGAGCACGGCTCGCACCACGTGCGCCCGGGGGAGCGGCGCTACGGCGTGGTCACCGACCTGTACGTCGAGCCGGGCGCCCGCGCACGCGGCATCGCCGTGGCCCTGCTGGAGGATGCGGCGCGCCACTTCGCGGCGCTCGGCCTGGCGCGCCTGCGGGTGCGCACGCTCGCCGCCAACCAGGCCGCGCTGCGCTTTTACCGTGCGCTCGGCTATGCGCCCTACGAGCTCACCCTGGAGCGCGAGCTGCCTCATGCAAGACCCCGTCGCGCAGCTCGAAGGTCCGCTCGGCGCGCGCCGCGAGCGCGGGGTCGTGGGTGACGATGACGAACGCGGTGTCATGGGTCGCCGACAGCCGCACCATGGCCTCGAACACCTCGTCCGCAGTGCGCAGATCGAGGTTGCCGGTCGGCTCGTCGGCCAGCACGCAGGCCGGCTCGGTGACCATCGCGCGCGCGAACGCGCACCGCTGACGCTCGCCGCCCGAGAGCTCGCCGGGCTGGTGCTCGAGGCGCTCGCCCAAGCCCACTTCGCGCAGCACCGCGGCGGCCCGCTCCAGCGCGTCCGCGCGCGGCATGCGGCGAATCAGCAGCGGCATGGCGACGTTCTCCCGCGCGCTGAACTCAGGCAGCAGGTGATGGAACTGGTAGACGAAGCCGAGCGTCGCGTTGCGCACGCGGCCGCGCTCGGCTTCGCCCATCGCGCTGAACGCGCGGCCCCGGACGCTCACGCTGCCGCCGCTCGGCGCGTCGAGCCCGCCGAGCAGGTGCAGCAGCGTGCTCTTGCCGGAGCCGGAGCGTCCGATGATCGCGATCCGCTCGCCCACCTTCACGTCGAGGTCGACGCCGCGCAGCACCGGCACCTCGGTCGGCCCGCGGTAGGTCTTCTGCAGCCCGCGGCAGGCGAGCACGTCACTCATAACGCAGCGCCTCGGCCGGATTGACGCGCGAGGCGCGCCAGCTCGGGTAGAGCGTGGCGATGAACGAGAGCACGAGCGACACCAGGCCGATGATGACCACGTCGCGCAGGTGCACGTCCGAAGGCAGCTCGGGAATAAGATACACGCTCTTGGACAGGAACTGGACGTTGAACGCGCGCTCGATCGCCGGCACCAAGGTGGGTATGTTAATTGCAAGCAGCACTCCGCACACCACGCCCACGAGGGTTCCGATCACGCCGATCACCGCGCCCTGGACCATGAAGATTTGCATCACCGAGCCGGGCGAGGCGCCGAGGGTGCGCAGGATCGCGATGTCGGCCTGCTTGTCGGTCACCAGCATCACCAGAGCCGAGACCACGTTGAACGCCGCCACGGCCACGATCAGCAGCAGGATGATGAACATGACCCGCTTCTCGATCTCCACCGCGCGGAAGAAGTTGGCGTGGCTGCGGGTCCAGTCGGTGGCGTAGACGTCCGGGCCGAGCCGCGCCGTCAGCTCGCGCGCCACTTCGGGCGCAGCGAACAGGTCGTCGAGCTTGAGCCGCACGCCGCTTACCGCGTCGCCCATCTGGTACAGCTTCTGCGCGTCCTGCAGATTGATCAGCGCAAGCCCGGCGTCCGCCTCGATGAAGCCGATGTCGAAGATGCCCACCACCGTGAACTGCTTCAGGCGCGGGATCACTCCGGCCGGCGTCACCAGCCCCTGCGGCGCGATAAGCGCGACCTTTTCGCCGGGCAGCACGCCCAGCGCCCGCGCCAGGTCGACCCCGAGCACGATGCCGAAGCGCCCCGGCTGCAGCGCATCGAGGCTGCCGGCGCGCATATGCGTGCCGAACTGCGCTACCCGCTCCTCGTCACGCGGCAGGATGCCGCGCACCAGCGCGCCGCGCACCGCCTGGCCGAAGGTGAGCATGCTCTGCGCGCTGACGAACGGCGCCACGGCGACCACGTGCGGATTGCGTGCTGCAGCCGCAGCCGTCTCCTGCCAGTGCCTCAGGCCGCCCTCGGCTCCCATGACCTGGACGTGCGAAACCACGCCCAGGATGCGCGCGCGCAGCTCCTGCTGAAAGCCGTTCATCACCGATAACACGACGATCAGCGCGGCGACGCCGAGCGCGATCCCCGCCATCGAGATGAGCGAGATGAAGCTGATGAAGTGGTTGCGGCGCTTGGCGCGCGTGTAGCGCAGGCCGATCAGGAGTTCGTAACGCACAGTGGCGCGAGAATACTACAATGGCTCTCATGGACGCTGACGCCTCCGCCTTGCTCGCGCGATTGATCCGGGACGTGCGCGTCGCCGCGCTCGGCACCGTGCGCCAGGGCGCACCGATGGTATCGATGGTGGCGTTCCTGCCCGAAGCCGACTTCGGCGCCGTTTCCTTGCGCGTCAGCCGGCTCGCATGGCACACGCAGGACATGCTCGCCGACCCGCGCGTCTCGCTCGCGATCGTCGAGGGCGACGACGGGCGCGCCGACCCGCAGACGCTGGCGCGCGTCACGCTGCGCGGCGAGGCGCTCGCGCTCGCCGGCGAAGGCGAGCCGTTCGAGCGCCTCAAGGCCGCCTGGCTCGGGCGTTTCCCCGCCTCGGCGGTGACATTCGCGCTGGCCGATTTCAGCTTCTGGCGCATCGTGCCGCGCGACGCGCGCTTCGTCGCCGGTCTCGGGCGCACCTTCAACCTGTCCGCCGAAGCCCTGCGCCGCGCCGCGATTTGAGCGATCGGCGCATTCGGGGCAGAATAGAGGCCCCGCACCCGCCTTTCCAGGCGGGCATCCCGCAATGAAGGAACTCTAATAGGCGACGCTTCTGCATGCGCAGGCACCGCATTCGACTACCCGCAACGGACCCACATCAACTGGATCAGGACGAAGCGTACTTTCTGCTCACCGACCCGTCCGGCGAGGAAGTGAAACTGCGTTTTCACGACTACGACGCGATCTACAACCGCCCCGGCCTTTACGAGCAGCTGTTCTACGACCGGCTCAAGTGCTGCTCGCCGAAGAAGGTGATCGACATCCTGCACTACACGATGAGCACCGCATCGGAGAGCTTTTCCGAGCTGCGCGTGCTGGACCTGGGCGCAGGCAACGGCATGGTCGGCGAGGAGCTCAGGCAGCACGGCGTGGCGCGCGTCGTCGGCCTCGACATCTCCACGCCCGCGCGCGACGCCGCCGCGCGCGACCGCGGAGGCGTCTACGACCAGTACTACGTCAACGACCTGACCAAGCTCGAATCCCGGCAGCGCGAGGAACTGGTCGAGTGGCGCTTCAACTGCATGGTGACCGTCGCCGCGCTCGGCTTCGGCGACATTCCGGTGCGCGCCTTCTGGGAGAGCTTCAACCTGGTCGAGGACGGAGGCTGGATCGCTTTCAATATCAAGGAGAGCTTCCTCGACAACCGCGACACCAGCGGCTTTTCCATGTTCGTCAAGAACCTGATCCTGACCGAGCACCTCGACATCCACCATATCGAGCGCTACCGGCACCGGCTCTCGGTGGACGGCCGGCCGCTGCACTATTTCGGCGTCGCCGGGCGCAAGAACAGCGCGATCCCGGAGTCGATGATCAAGTGAGGCCGAGCTCGAGCGCCCGCCACACGGCGGCGCGCGCCGAGCCGAGCGAGCGGCAGCTGAAGCAGAGCGGCGCACCGGACTCGACCCACGCACTTCGCGCAAGTACCTCGAAAACGCGAAAGCCGGCTAGCGGCGCCGGCTACAATGAACCCCTTCATCGAGCTTCGAAGCATATTCACCGGGAGAACGAGTTATGGCGAACGAGGGTTACCACGAGCCGATCGGCGAGATGACCGAAGAGACGCGCGACATGCACCGCGCGATCACCTCGCTGATGGAAGAGCTGGAGGCGGTCGACTGGTACAACCAGCGCGTCGACGCCTGCAAGGACAAGGTGCTCAAGGCGATCCTGGCGCACAACCGGGACGAGGAGAAGGAGCATGCGTCAATGGTGCTCGAGTGGATCCGACGCAAGGACCCAAGCTTCGACAAGGAGCTTAAGGAATACCTGTTCACCACCAAGTCGCTCACGCACGACTAGCCGTCCTGCGATGCGCGTTATCGGCGTCGATTTCACGTCGACGCCGCGCAGAACCAAGCCGATCACGCTGGCCCGCGCCGAGCTGCGCGCGGGCGCACTGCGCGTACTGGCGCTCGAGCCGCTGGTCGACTTCGCCGCCTTCGAAGCGCTGCTCGCGCGCCCCGGGCCCTGGACCGGCGGCTTCGACTTTCCGTTCGGGCTGCCCACCGAGCTGGTGCGCGACCTCGGCTGGCCGCGCGGCTGGAGGGCGCTGGTCAGGCACTGCGCGCGCCTGACCCGCGCCGAGCTGCGCGCTACCCTCGACGCCTACCGCGCGTCGCGCCCCGCCGGAAACAAGTACGCGCACCGCGCCACCGACGGGCCGGCGGGATCGTCCAGTCCGATGAAGCTGGTCAATCCGCCGGTCGCGCTCATGTTCCACGAGGGCGCGCCGCGTCTCGCGGCGGCGGGCGTGCACATTCCCGGCCTTGCCGCCGGCGACCGGGCGCGCGTCGCGCTCGAGGCCTACCCGGGCATGCTGGCACGCGCGGTCGTGCGCGCTTCCTACAAGAGCGACGCGCGCGCGCTGCAGACGCCGGCGCGCAAAGCGGCAAGGCGCCGCATCGTACGCGCGCTCGAGCGCGGCGATCATCCCCTGCGACTGAGAATTTTCTTCAGTAACAACGAAATCAAGAGGCAAATCGTGGCAGACGGATCGGGCGACTCGCTCGACGCGGTGCTGTGCGCGGTCCAGGCCGCGTGGGCGGCGACGCGTCCGGACTGGGGCCTGCCGCGCAGCGTGCCGCGCGGCGAAGGCTGGATCGTGTCCGCCGGCGCGTAGAATTGCCGTCCGTGGAATCCATTGCCGAAGCCGCCGAGGACGCGAAAGAACACCTGCTGCGCGAGGACCGGCGCCTGCTCGGCCGCCTGCTGGGGGACGCGATCCGCGAGCAGGTCGGCGAGGAGATGCTCCACCGCATCGAGCTCATCCGCCAGACGGCGGTCGCGTTCAGGCGCACCGAGTCGGGCGCGCAGGAAGCGAAGTCCGAGCTTGAAGGGCTGCTCAACGCGCTCGATATCGAGCAGACGCTGCACGTGGTGCGCGCCTTCAGCTACTTTTCGCATCTGCTCAACATCGCCGAGGACACGCAGCAGAACCGAAGGCGCCATGCGCATGCCGAAGCCGGCTCGCCGCCGCGCCCCGGCAGCATGGCTTATGCGCTCGCACGCCTGCGCGACGAAGGCTTGCGCGGCGAGGAGCTGCTGGCCTGGTTCGACCGCGCGCGGGTGAGCCCCGTCCTGACCGCGCACCCGACCGAAGTCCAGCGCCAGAGCATCCTCGATTGCGAGCGCGAGATTGCGCGCCTGCTGGCGACGCCCCAGGACGCGCCGCGCGACGCGCGGCTGCGGCGCGAGGTGCTGCGCCTGTGGCTCACCTCGATGCTGCGCCTCACCAAGCTGGAAGTGACGGACGAAATAAAGAATGGCCTGGCGTACTTCCGCATGACCTTCCTCGAGGAGCTGCCGCGCCTTTACGACGATCTGGAGCGCGCTTTGCAGGAGGACTTCGGCCTCGCGCGCGTGCCGTGGCTGGCACCGTTCCTCACGGTCGGCAGCTGGATCGGCGGCGACCGCGACGGCAACCCGAACGTCACGGCGCACACGCTCTCGACCGCCCTCGCGCAGCAGGCGGAGCTGGTGCTCGAGCACTACCTGGGCGAAGTGAACAGGCTCGGCATGGAGCTTTCGATATCGACCCGGGTCAAGCCGGTGCCGCAGGCGCTGTGCGCCCTGGCCGACGCCTCCGGCGACGACTCGCCCTACCGCCGCGACGAACCGTATCGCCGCGCGCTCGCCGGCATCTATGCGCGCCTGGCGGGGAGCGACGAAGCGCTCGCCGGCCGGCACGCCGCGCTCGAGCCAAGCGCGCACAGACCGCCCTATGCGAGCGCGCAGGAGCTTGCCGCCGACCTCGACGTCGTCGACCAGGCGCTGGTCGAACAAGGCGCCGGGCGCCTCGCGCAGGGCCGGCTCGCGCGCCTGCGCCGGCTGGTGAGCGTGTTCGGATTCCATCTCGCTCCGATCGACCTGAGGCAGAGCTCGGACGAGCACGAAGCCTGCGTCGCGGAATTGCTCGCGCGCGCGGGGGTGGAAGCCCACTATGCCGCCCAGGACGAGGAGGCGCGCATTGCGCTGCTCGCGCGCGAGCTGGCCGGGCCGCGGCCGCTGCGCTCGCCCCACCTCGAGTATTCGCAGCGCGTGCAGCGCGAGCTGGCCGTGCTGGATGCCGCAGCCGAAGGGCTCCGCCGCTTCGGCGCGCGCGCCGTGCCGCACTATGTCATCTCGCACTGCGAATCCGTTTCCGATCTGCTCGAAGTGGGCGTGCTCCTGCGCGAGGTGGGACTGCTCATGCCGGGCACGCACTGCGAGCTCGGGCTGGACATCATCCCGCTGTTCGAGTCGGTCGCTGACCTCGAGCGCAGCGGCGCGATCATCGATCGCGCGCTCAAGCTGCCGCTTTACCGCTCGTGGATCGATTCGCGCGGCGGCGAGCAGGAGGTCATGCTCGGCTACTCCGACAGCAACAAGGACGGCGGCTACCTCGCGTCGAGCTGGTCGCTGCACGAAGCCTCCACCGGCCTGGTGCGCGTTTGTCACGCGCACGGGGTGCGCCTCCGCCTGTTCCACGGCCGCGGCGGCACCGTGGGCCGGGGCGGCGGGCCGAGCTACGACGCGATCCTGGCGCAGCCGGCGGACAGCGTGGACGGCGCGTTGCGCCTGACCGAACAGGGCGAAGTGATCGCGAGCAAGTACGCCGACCCGGAGACCGGTCGGCGCAACCTGGAAACGCTGGCCGCGGCGACGCTGGAGGCGAGCCTGGGCGCGCGGCCGCGCAGCGACCGCGAGCGGGAGCGCGACGCAAAGGTGATGGAGCAGCTGTCTTCGCTCGCCTACCGCGCGTACTGCGCACTGGTCAAGGAGACTCCGGGTTTTCTGGAGTACTTCCGCGCCTCCACCCCGATCGCCGAAATCGCCGACCTGAACATCGGAAGCCGGCCCTCGGCGCGCCGCGGATCCGCGCGCCTGGAGGATCTGCGGGCCATCCCGTGGGTCTTCAGCTGGAGCCAGTGCCGCCTGATGCTGCCCGGCTGGTACGGCTTCGGCAGCGCGGTCGAGCAATGGCTGGCGCGTCCCGGCGCCGAACTCGAGGAACTGCGCGCGATGCACGAGCGCTGGGCGTTCTTCAGGAGCGTGCTGTCGAACCTCGACATGGTGCTCGCCAAAACCGACCTGGCGGTCGCCTCGCGCTACGCCGAGCTGGTGCCGGACGAGCAACTGCGCAAGCGCGTTTTCGGCGACATCGCGGCCGAATGGCACCGCACCCGGCACTGGCTGGCGCAGATCACGGGCCGCGCCGAGCTGCTGGCGGACAACCCGACGCTGGCGCGCTCGATACGCAGCCGCTTTCCCTACCTCGATCCGCTCAATCACCTGCAGGTCGAGCTGCTCAGGCGCTACCGCGCAGGCGACACCGACGCGCGCACCAAGCGCGCCATCCACCTGACGATCAACGGCGTCGCCGCCGGGCTGCGCAACAGCGGCTGACCGATACTTATGCCGCTGTTCCTGAAGGGGCTGGCGTTCGGCTTCGTGCTCGCCGCTACCGTGGGGCCGATGTGGATGCTGTGCTTCCGGCGCACCATCGCCTCGGGCGCGCTGGCGGGCTTCGTCTCGGGCATGGGCATCGCGGTCGCAGACGCCATCTACGGCGCGATCGCGGCGTTCGGCCTCACCGCGGTGTCCGGATTCCTGCTTGCGCAGCACTTCTGGCTCGGGCTGGTGGGTGGCGCGTTTCTGGTCTATCTCGGAATCCGGGCGCTGCTCGCGCATCCCTCCGCGGCCGGGGACGCGACGCCCGCAAATCCGGGGCTGCTGCGCGCCTTCGTGTCGACGCTCGGCCTCACGCTCGCCAATCCGCCGACGATCCTCGCCTTCGCCGCGATATTCGCCGGGCTGGGACTCGGCGCCAATGCAAGCTACGCCGCCGCCGCAATGGTGGTGGCCGGCGTGTTTCTAGGCTCGGCCTCGTGGTGGGTCATCCTCGCGCTCGCCGCCGGCCGGCTACGGGCGCGACTCGGATCCGGTCTGCTGCGCGCGTTGAATCTCGTTTCCGGCGTGGTCATTCTCGCTTTCGCGCTGTGGCAGCTCGCGCAGCTGGTCTGATATCCTGCCCACTGGACGGATATCCACTATGCAGCTTCTCGACGCGCCGCTCGCGATCGTCGACCTCGAGACCACGGGCGCGAACGCAAGCTGGGACCGGATCACCGAAATCGCGCTGATCGAGGTCGACGGCGGCGAGATCTCGGGCGAGTGGTCGACGCTGGTCAATCCGCAGACCGCGATCCCGCCCGCGATCCAGGCCCTGACCGGCATCACCAACGACATGGTGGCGGGCGCGCCGACCTTCGACGCGCTCGCGCGCGGGCTGCACGAGCGTCTCGCCGGGCGCGTGGTGGTGGCGCACAACGCGCGCTTCGACTACGGCTTCCTGTGCCAGGGGTTCGAGCGCGCGGGGATCCGCTACGCCGCGCGCACGCTGTGCACCGTCAAGCTCTCGCGCCGCCTGTATCCGGGCCACGCGCGGCACAACCTCGACAGCCTGATCGCGCGCCACGGCCTGCACTGCCGCGCCCGCCACCGCGCGCTCGGCGACGCCGATGCCGTGTGGCAGTTCCTGCGCGCCGCCGTGGCCGAACATGGCGCCGAGGCGCTCGGCGACGCTGCGCGGCAAGTGGCCAGGCAGCCGAGCCTGCCGGCCCACATCGAGCGCGAGGCGATCGACGCGGTGCCCGAGGCCCCGGGCGTTTACCTGTTCTACGGCGAGGGCCAGGCGCCGCTGTACGTCGGCAAGAGCGTCAACATGCGCGGCCGCGTGCTGGCGCACTTCGCCGACGACCTGCGCTCGGCGCGCAAAATGCAGCTCGCGCGCGAGGTGCGGCGCATCGACTGGCAGCGCACCGCCGGCGAGCTGGGCGCGCTGCTGCGCGAGGCCGAGCTGGTCAAGGCGCTGGCGCCCGTCTTCGACCGGCGCAGGCGCCGCACGGGCAAGCCCGCCCCGCTCAAGACCATCGCCTGGCCCTACCGCGGGCCGGTCGGCGTGGTGGAGCAGGACCGCGAGCGCGAGGCGAGCGAGGTGCACGTGGTGCACAACTGGTGCTACCTCGGCACCGCGCAGTCCGAGTCCGAGCTCGCGGAGCTGCTCGAGGGCGGCTCGCGCCCGCGCTTCGACCTCGACCAATACAAGATCCTCGCGCGCCATCTGTTGCATGGGCGCGCGCGGGTGGTCGAGCTTTCGGCCTGACGATGCACTGCGAGCTGCTGCTGCCTGCGCTCTTTCCTACCCGCGAGCACGCGCGCGAGGCGCTCGGCGCGCTGCGCCTGCCCGCGCTCGAGCTGCTGCTCGCCCGCGGCCGGGCCTCGGGCGCCGAGCCGCAGGCACCCGAGCAGTGGCTGGTCGAGGCCTTCGGCGGCGAGGCCGACAGCGAGCACGCGCCGGTCCCGGTCGGCGCGCTCACCGTGCTCGCCGACGGCGGCGAGCCGGGCGACGCGCGCTGGCTGCGCGCCGACCCGGTGCACCTGCGCCTGGGCCGCGACGCGCCGGCACTGGTGCCGAGCGCCGCGTTCGAGGTCTCGCGCGAGGAGGCCGAAGCCTTGTGCGAGGCGCTCAATCGCCATTTCGCCGGCGAGCTGACGCTCTACCCGCTCGCTCCCGCGCGCTGGTGCGCGCGCGCCGCGCACGAGCTGACCGTCGCCGCCGAGTCGCCGCTCGAGGCCGCGGGCGGCGACGCACACGAGCGCCTCGCCGCGGGCAGCGGCGGCGCGCCCTGGCACTCGCTGCTGACCGAGGCGCAGATGGTGCTGCACGCACATCCGGTGAACGCGGCGCGCGAGCGCCGCGGCGCGCCCACGTTGAACAGCCTGTGGCTGTGGGGCGCGGGCCGCGCGCCGCGCGACGCCGCAGGGCCGTGGCAATCGGTCTGCGCCGACGAGCCGCTTGCGCTCGGCCTGGCGCGGCTCGCCCGGATCGCGCGCCGGCCGCTGCCGGCCTCGGCCGAGGCCTGGTTCGCGTGCGCACCCGAGGACGGCCGCCACCTGCTGGTGCTCGACGCGCTGCGCGTCGCGCACGTGCTGGACGAGCCCGAGGCCTACACGGCGCGCCTGCGCGAGCTCGAAGCGCACTGGTTCGCGCCGCTGCTCGACGCGCTGCGCGCAGGTCGCATCGGCATGCTCACGCTGCACGTTCCCGACGCGGCGGACGCGCGCTCGTTCGAGACCGTGCGCGGCGACCTGCGGCGCATCTGGCGCCGCCCGCACGCGCTCGAGCGCTACGCGTGAAGATCGTCGAGCGCACCTATGCCGAGGCGGACCGGCGCGCGCTCGAACGAGCGGGCGTTCACCCGGTGCTGGCGCGCGTATTCGCCGCCAGGCGCATCGGCTCGGCCGCGGAGCTGGACTACGACGCCTCGCGCCTGCTCGCGCCTTCGCTGCTCGCCAACGCGGAGCAGGCGGGGGCGCTGCTCACCGACGCGATCGCCGGCAGGCGGCGCATCCTCATCGTCGCCGACTACGACGCCGACGGCGCCACCGCGTGCGCGCTTGGCCTGCGCGCGCTGCGCAGCCTCGGCGCCGAGGTCCAGTACCTGGTGCCGGACCGCTTCGTGCTCGGCTACGGCCTGTCGCCCGAGCTGGTCGACCTCGCGGCCGGCCTGCGGCCCGAGCTGCTGGTCACGGTCGACAACGGCATCGCGAGCGTCGAGGGCGTGGCGCGGGCGCGCGCGCTGGGCATCGCGACGCTGGTCACCGACCACCACCTGCCGGGCCCCGAGCTGCCGGCGGCCGAATGTATCGTCAACCCGAACCAGCCCGGCTGCGGCTTTCCGTCCAAGGCCCTGGCGGGGGTGGGCGTCATGTTCTACGTCATGCTCGCGCTGCGCGCGGAGCTGCGCCGGCGCGGCGCCTTCGCCGCGCGGCCCGAGCCCAACCTGGGTACGCTCGCCGACCTGGTTGCGCTCGGAACCGTCGCCGACGTGGTGCCGCTGGATGCCAACAACCGCATCCTGGTCGCGCAGGGGCTCAAGCGCCTGCGGGCCGAGCGCGGCACTCCGGGCCTGAACGCGCTGCTGCGCGTCGCCGGGCGCTGGCCGGCGCAGGCCACCGGCTTCGACCTCGGCTTCGCCGCGGGCCCGCGCCTGAACGCGGCGGGGCGACTGGCCGACATGAGCCTAGGCATCGAATGCCTCGTTACCGACGACGAGGCGCGCGCATCGAGCATCGCGCAGCAGCTCGACCAGCTCAACCGCGAGCGGCGCAAGATCGAGGGCCAGATGCTGGACGAGGCGCTGCTTGCCGCGGCCGACATCGAAGCCGCGCCGGGCGCCGCCGCGGCGCTGTTCGAGCCGGGCTGGCACCAGGGCGTGGTCGGGATCCTCGCTTCGCGCCTGCGCGAGCGCCTGCACCGCCCGGTGGTGTGCTTCGCGCGCGCGGGGGACGGCGCCAACGCCGGGCTGCTGCGCGGCTCCGGGCGCTCGATCCCGGGCCTGCACCTGCGCGACTGCCTCGACCTGGTGGCCAAGCGCGAGCCGGGGCTGATCCTGCGCTTCGGCGGCCACGCGCAGGCTGCGGGCCTGACGCTGCACGAGCGCGACTTCGAGCGCTTCGGCGAGGCGTTCGAGCGCGCCGCCGCGGACACGATGCCGCCCGAGGCGCTCTCGCCAGTGATCGAGACCGACGGCGCGCTCGACCCGGCGCACGCCACGCTCGGCGTGGCGCAGCTGCTGGAAGAGCAGATCTGGGGCCAGGGCTTTCCGCAGCCGCTGTTCTGCGATACATTTTCCGTCGACGGCCAGCGCGTGGTGGGGGAGCGGCATCTCAAGCTGCGCCTGGTCAGGGACGGCCAGCGGTTCGATGCGATCAAGTTCAACGCCGTGGACCCGCGCTCGGCGCAGCACGGCGGCGGCCTCGGCTCACGCATACGCGCCGCCTACCGGCTCACGGTGAACGAATTCAACGGCCAGAAGAACGTCCAGCTCAATGTCGAGCACATCGAAGCCTAGCGCCAGGCTGCGCATCCGCGCCGGCCGCACCGAGCTCGAAGTCGCGCTCGACGACACGCCCACGGTCGCGGCGCTGCTCGAGGCGCTGCCATTCGAATCCTCCGCCCGGACCTGGGGCGAGGAAGTCTACTTCGACGCCCCGATCTCGGTCGACCTCGAGCCGCATGCGCGCCAGATCGTGGAGCCCGGCACGGTGTGCTTCTGGGTCGAGGGCTCGGCGCTCGCCCTGCCCTTCGGCCCGACGCCGATCTCGACCGACGGCCGGCCCAAGCTCGCCAGCCGCTGCAACGTGCTCGGCCGCGTGCTGGGCGACGCGCGCGCGCTGGCGAATGTGCGCGCGGGCGACAAGGTGCGCGTGGAGGCGGCCTGAATGCAGCGCAAGCGCGTCAATTCCTCCAAGGTCCGCTCGGTCGGCTATGACGAACAGAGCCAGACGCTCGAAGTCGAGCTGTCCAACGGACGCGTGTTCCAGTACCCCAAGGTCTCGCCCGAGGTGCACCGGCGCTTCATGGCGGCGCCCAACCCCACCAGCTTCTTCGAGGACCGCATCGAGGAGGACTACACGGGCAGGGAGATCCGATGAGCCTCGCCGCCGAGATACAAGAGCGTCTCAAAGGCATCTTTCCCGAGCTGCTCGGGATCCGCCTGACCGAGGTCACGCCGGAGCGCGTGCTCGCTGAGCTCACGGTCCGACCCGAGATCTGCACCACCGGCGGCGTGATGCACGGCGGCGCCTTCATGGCCTTCGCCGATACCCTGGGCGCGGTCGGGACGATCGCCAACCTGCCGCCGGGCGCGCGCACCACCACGATCGAGTCGAAGACCAACTTCATCGGCGCGGCGCCGGTCGGCGCGCGCGTGATCGGCGAGTCGACCCCCCTCCATCGCGGCAGGACCACCATGGTGTGGCAGACGCGCATCAGCGCCGAGAGCGGCAAGCTGCTCGCGCTGGTGACCCAGACCCAGATGGTGCTTCCGGCACCCGCCAATTCCTCGGGAAATTAAATTTCCCGGCGACCAGCGTTGCCGCCTACGCCTTGTCGGGCGCTAGGTCGAGGTGTCCATTTTATCGAATGAGGTTCCTGCGTCGCTTGCAAGCGCTGGTTAGGCCGCCGTGAGCTTGACCTTGCCGACATTGCCGAGCTTCACCCGTTGCTTCGCCTGCCAAAGATCGTAGTTGTATTGCATCGCAAGCCAGCTTTCGGGCGAACGGCCCAGCGCCTTGGAACGCCTCAACGCCATCTCGGGGCTGATGCCACTTGCGCCCGTGAGGATGCGATTCAGGGTCGAGGCAGCCACACCCAACTTTGCGGCGAGTTCCCGGCCACTCAGATTGTTCGGCTCCAGATACACCTCGGTAATGAACCCACCCGGATGGGGCGGATTGTGCATGGCCATTAGTGATAGTCCTCATAGTCCAGGACGTAGGCGTGTCCGTCCTTAAATTCAAAAGTCACGCGCCAGTTACCATTCACCCACACCGACCAGCGACCTCGTTCTTCCCCCTTCAACTGTCCGCGTTACCCGGCGCGCGACGCCTTATCGCGCGTCCGGGTTGAACGCGCTGTTAGAGAGCGCCGCGCATGATGCTCCGCGTACGCATCTAGCAGTCGCCGGATCATGCGTTGATATTGGGTGTTGTGCTTCAGCGCCTCGCGTTTAAAGAATTCCACGCTGCGCTTGCTCAGCGCGATCGTCACCTTGACCCCTTCATCCCGGAAAGCGAGATCCTCCGGTAGAGGCAGGAAGTCAGGAACGACCTTTGGGTTCCCGAGTGGTTCGTCCGTGTACCTGGTTTTCTCGCTCATAGATTTGCTTTCCCTTTCGCCAATAGCCCGCGCCGATGATGCGAATCACTGCGTCGCGATAAGTGAAGCGGACAGTGAGTACGCCGCCATCTACCCATCCGAAGCAGAAATACCGCTGCTCACTTGTGCTATGGGTTTGGTCTTCCGCGATGACGCGCCTGGTATCCGCGAAGGCGATTTGCGCCATCGAGAAGGCAACCCCATGCTTCTTCCGGTTCGCCCGATCCTTCCGTGGATCCCAATCGAACCGTGCCTTCGCCATCGCAGAAGATTAGCACGAATATGGTGTATTAGCCATATCAGCGTATGGCCATCTTGCGGCGGCGCCTGCGCTCTCTAACGTTCACGCCCACCGGCGCGCGCAGCCGGTCGGTTGAGTTGGCACGACGCGTTGCGCGCGTCCAAGTGGGGTGATGGGATGGACTCCTCCCGCTCTTTATTCGGCATCATCGTGCCACGCTGAGATCTGGTCATTTCAGCTAAACAGAGACAGGAGGAGTCCGAGATGAATGCTACTACCGTTGCTGTGGATCTGGCCAAGAACGTGTTCGAGATCGCCGTTGCCGACAAGAGCTGGAAGGTCGTGGATAGAGCACGGCTCACGAGAGCGCAGTTTGCTCGCTGGTTCGAGAACCGGGCTGTGGATCTGGTGGTGATGGAGGCCTGCGGCTCGGCGCACCACTGGGCGCGGACGCTGCGGGCCAGGGGAATCGAGGTCCGGCTGTTGCCGGCGCAGTACGTGCGCGCGTACGTCAAGCGCAACAAGACCGATGCGGCCGACGCGGCGGCGCTGCTGGAGGCAGCGCGCGCAAGCGACATCAAGCCCGTGTCGGTCAAGTCGATCGAGCAACAAGCGCTGCAGGCGCTACACCGCATGCGCTCGGGCTGGATGTCCACGCGCACCCGGCGCATCAACACCCTGCGGGGCTTTTGCCGCGAGTTTGGACTGGAGGTCCCGGTGGGCGCAGTGCGCGGTACCGCGCAGATCGCACGGCTGCTCGCCGACGAGCACTCGGGGCTGCCCGCGATGCTGCGCACGCCCATGCGCCTGGCGCTGGAGGAGATCCGGTTGATGGAAGCGCGCATCGAACAGCTCGAGCGAGCGCGAGCTCGCCGCGATCGCGCGCCAAAGCCCCGCCTGCCGAGCCCTCACCACCGTGCCTGGCGTAGGCCTGCTCACCAGCACCGCCATGGTGGCGGCCGTAGGCGATCCGCGCAGCTTCGCTTCGGCGCGGCGCTACTCCAGCTTCCTCGGCCTCACCCCGCGCGAGTACTCCTCGGGCGCCAGTCGCTACCTGGGGCGCATCTCCAAGCGCGGTGATCGCTACATCCGGATGCTGCTCACCCACGGGGCACGCTCGGTGCTGCGCGCCGCCACCGTCGCCCAGCGCGCCGGCCGCCAGCTCGATCGGCTCAGAACCTGGGCGCTCGCGGTCCAGGAGCGCAGCAACCACAACAAAGCGACCTGCGCGCTCGCCAACAAGCTCGCGCGCATCGCCTGGGCCGTCTGGGTCAAGCACGAAACCTACCGCTCGACCAGCGCGTGAGATCTCGTTAACGACTTTTCCGCGGTTTGCGAAGAGAGACCCCGCCCATCATGGCAACAACGGTCGGACCGGCACGGGAAAAAGCCGATAACCCCTCTGATCGAAGCTCGATCGCTGCGATCGTGTGGCTCCCCGTGCGCAGATTCCATGTCGGCACGAGCGCACAGACGCTCACATCAGATGCCGGATATACGACTGCAACCGATTCCCGCGTTGACCTACCTACGGCGTTTCTCTTTACCTGCGGGAGGAGTCCATATACGTGGGTTAGATGGCGGTAGATCATCACTTAGCGAAAGCGCTCGAGTCCGTCCCAAAGCGAGCGAACCGGTTCGCGCTCACGAGGGTCGGACAAGCCGACCTCGTCAAGGGAGTTGCTCATTCGACCAAAATTGCATGGCGCACAAGTAAGCACCATGTTTCCAAGTTCGTTCTGCCCACCTTTGGCATGGGGGGTCACGTGGTCGTACTGAGCCCACATGGCTTGAAAGGCGGCGTGTTGCACTACGTTTCGCTTGCCCCAAGTCAACGCCTGAGGGTAAAACTTGCCGATACGTACACGAATTTCGCGACGAATCACCGGAATCCCGCAAAACCGGCAGTGATACCCGTCACGCGCATGGATACTTTCTTTTTCTGCAGCCGTTGGCATTCGCGCCTTCGCGCGCTCTGCAGTCGGAAGTGAAGCGTCCCTATAGCGGACGAACGCGCTATCGTTGGCCCAAATTGATTCTGTCCATTCTCGAATTGCCGACATATCCGCCATGCGGATCAACTCCTCCGCTATCTTCGGCCGACCCCGCATATGCGCTGACGTTGCCGCATCAAGATAACGCGCTGCATCGCCAATCTCGGCAATTGGATCGCGTAGGCACGTGCGACGGGTCGAATCTGTGCCTGCGGCAGTGCCCATGGTCGTCTCCGCCATCTAACGAGCGTGTAGAAAAAGGTCTTTGCAGAAGCATTCCACCGCCTTGATTGA
>JADEYI010001115.1_pt1 | contig 23725 bp, 33 predicted proteins | sample 8542331 | NCBI WGS metagenome assembly JADEYI01 (sample SAMN16510988, study PRJNA670497) | mine drainage metagenome | isolation source: biofilm near Copperflume 1 | place: Germany: Marsberg coppermine Kilianstollen | collected 2018-02
TCACTTGCGTGGAAGCAAACTATATCCTTTATCACGCATGCTTGTCAACGGCTTCGCTTGTATGGGTCGAGGCTTCGTTTGAAGCTGTCGCCCATGTACTCCTCTACAGCCGACCGCGTGGTCACCCAGTTCCGACCAATCTTGCGTGCTCGCAGGAGGCCCTTCCGGGCCAGGTGGTTCAGGTGCCTGGGTGTGAGACCACTGATGACGGCTGCTTCGGAGAGCGGGATGAGCTCCTCGTTCTCCAATGCGTGCCGTCTTTACCATAGGGCGGACCTTCACCCCACTCAAGCTCCCCGCATGAAGCCACAAGCGTCCTTGTGCTATAATTGTTAATGTATGCTATCTAATTGCCGCCGTGCCGACACGGTCGGTCAACAAACCAACCATGAGCAAGGAGCGCGGACCTGAACGACCATCTGATAGTTGGATGCTCGTCCGTCGATACCCTGATGCATCGACGGCCCTGGGCGCGTACGAGGCGGCGCGCGATCTCCTGCTGGAGGATCAGCTCGACGCCAGTGTCCTCCGCCTGACCGTCAACCATGTCAGCTTTGTGACCGTCCTGGGCGAAGCTCCGCTGGGTCCTCAGCCAGCCAAACGCATGGAGGCCGCCCTCGGTGAGGGCGTTGACGACAGCCTTCCTGAAGAGGTGGGGAACGAGTTGCGCCGGCGCCGACGCGCGTTCAAGCACACTGGGATCGATTTCATCGAACGGCGAAGCGGGCAGCCGTGACAGCAGTCCTCAGAAGATCGGGACGGATCCCACCCGGCCCACGGCTTGGACCGGGGTTCGAGAGAATCACCGTAGCGCTGCCAGGAGGGAGCAAATTCCGACGTTTGTGAACAGACCCCGACATCGAGACAGGACTGTGACAACGGCTCCAGCTGCGCACCTTCTGATTCCGCTGACAGATCTCCGTGCTCTTTCGCCCGACTATAATCGAGCCGCGGACGGAGGTTACTGTTTTGGAAGACGAGCTCAACGAGGTCTATGAGGTGGCACTGACCCGCGCGCGCGAGCTGGGCCTCCCCGTCATCACCGACTTCGGCCTCGTGCCGGACGACGACAGAGCGACCACTCTCGAGAACCGGGACGCGGCCGCGTTCGTGGAGTTCTGCGGCACAATCGGTGCGCACCATGCCTATCTCACCGCCTCCAGGTTCCGCTTCCAAGAAGCGTTCGAGGGTACGGTCCTGGTGCATCTCCCTCCGGCCCTCAGGTTTACCGCGACGCACCCGTACGCCACTTTGCGCGACGAGCTCATGGAACTTGAAGACTTCACTGTTCGCGAGGGGCAGGTGTTCAGAATCGAGGGATTCGCTCACGACGCCGGCGTCCCAATCATCTGGAGCCAGAGGGCTGCGTGGCACGAGCACTTCGTCTCGACCGTCAAGACAGTCCTGGACCGGGCCGGGGGGCGCCAACAGGCTGAGTTTGCCAGCAGAAAGCAACGAATCCAGGAGCTGTGCGTCGAGATGGAGCAGCACCCACGGTTCGCCGGCCTCAAGAGCGAGCTCCAGCGAAAGGTCATCCTCGAGCTAGTTTGCAATGAGGACCTGACGCTCCGACCATCGGTTTGGAGATGCTGGAAGGATCGCGATGCCTACCGAAGGGCCATGGGCACAGAGCCGCCGGACGATTTCGCCACCGCAAGCAACGTCCTCCTAGAGCACGGCGACATGGACATGCGCGCTATTAGGCCCGAACCGTCCAACGACTAAGCCCCGGGAGACAGGATCCGGCGGTAGCACCCGGTCGACGGGGCGCACGATGCGCAGGACCTGTGGCATGCAAGCCTCCTGAGTCCAAGGGTAATCGCCCGCTTCCTCCATCGCCCATCCATACTCATCCGCGGTGCTGGCGGTTGCTGCGGTCACTGACTGTTAGCGTCAGCGTCGGACGGGCGGGTACGAAGTAGGTCCTCGCCCCCCGACGCGCCGGTCGCTGGGGTCGAAGCTCCACTGCGCTCCGCGCGCTTCGGAGCGGGAGCAAGCCCTACGTACGGTTTCGCTCCGCCCAGATGATTAAGATCTTAGGTACGTCTTGTACAATGTAATCATGCAGTTTAGTATCGTAATCATCCCATCTACATCTTATGGGACGGAGTAACATATTGTCATCGGTGGATAGCCTCGCCGCCCTCGATATCTCGTCAGTGACGGGAATGAACACACCCTTCCGCTTCGTCGCGACGCGGTATCTCCAAGGGGGACGGGTTACGTACTCGGTCGACCTGCCACTGGAGCAGGTGCCCGACGTGTTGCCAATGCCGGACCCGGCTCGGCCGACCCCAGGCAACCGCCGTGTCAACGAGATACACGCGAAATCGTTCGGGCGGTATGTCCGCGAGACGCCGGAGTGGGTGGCGCCGCCGCTCCTCATCCGCGACCCGGGAGAATGCCGATTCGAGCGACAAATCAACGTTGGTGGCATGGAGATCGGCATCCTCTCGGTGCCCCGGAGCGCTCGACTGAGCCTGAAGATCATTGACGGCCAGCATCGCATTCTGGGAGTGCATCTTGCCCTAAGGGACTTGCAATTCGACCTCGACCGCCTGGGCGACGCTCGAGCACGCGAGCGCGACGAACATGCGCGCGCCGAGCTTGACACCCGTTCGGCCCAACTCGCGGCCGAGCGCGCTCGCTTCGCCGACGAACATTTTTCCCTCCAGATCTATGTTGAGGACCAACCCGCGGGCTACGAGCAGATGTTCTTCGACGTGGCGGACAACGCGTTGGGCATCAACCAGGCGATCAAGGTGCGATTCGACAGTCGCAAGACGGTGAACCGTACGCTCGAAGAAGCCTGTAGGCACGCACTGCTTCGGGATCGCGTGGACCTTGAACAGGACCGGATCACCGGGCCCAACCAAAACCTAGTGGGCGCGAAGCACGTGGCCGACTTCGTGAGAACCATCGAAGTGGGCGTCGCGGGACGAATCGGGCGCAAAGTCGAAGAAGGGCTGGACGAGGGAAGGCTCGTTGAAAGGTTCAACAACTTCATGGACGTCCTTGTGACGTCGTTCGGCGATCTGACAGGGGTCGCTGATGGCACAGTATCCCCAGCGGACCTTCGCGCGCGCAGCCTCCTCGGCTCCATCACAATGCTCCGCGTGCTCGCGGGCGCGTACCACAACCTTTCCGAAGAGCACGACGACGACGAGATCGCAGAGTTCTTCGCGCTACTGGATCCGCACATGGTGGGGCCGGTCTCTGTAGGCAGCATCTGGCTCACTGAAACGGCTGAGTTCGCCCTTGGCGCGCTCGGGCCGAACGCCCGCGCCCAAAGCGTAAAGCAACTCACTGCCACCATTACGGGGTGGATGAACAATCCCCCGGCCGGACTTTAAGCGCGCGGGCGGTGAGGTCGCAGGTCGAGCCTACGATCCTCTCCGCCTTGCCAACATCCAAATACCGTGCGGCGCCGAAAAGAATCGAAACGCCCGCGACACAGGAGAGCATCATGCCAGCAGCCCGCGGCGGAGGTGGGACTCGGCCACGCCGGCATCGTCCTCGGCCTAGAAGTGTCGCGCCTGGCACGCAGCTCGAGCGACTGGCATCGACTGCTCGAGATCTGCGCCCTTACCCAGACCCTGATCCTCGACGAGGACGGCGTCTACGACGCCGGCCACTTCAACGACCGCCTGCTCCTCGGACTCAAGGGCACGATGAGCGAAGCAGAGCTGCACGTCCTCCGCGCACGCCTCCTGGGCGGGGTCCTGAGCAAGGCGCGGCGGGGAGAGCTGCGCTCGGGATTGCCAGTCGGGCTGGTTTACGCACCGGAGGGAGAGGTGGTGCGCGAGGTTGCGTCCAGGAGGTGCTGTAAAAGGAGATGGCGCAGGCTCGAGGTTGTGAGCATGTTAGGCCGTTTCTCGAAGAGAAGCAGCGGGTTGACGAAGCAGGCGAAGGTTCTCGATATGTTGGTGATCGAAGACGGTGAGTCCGAGGCCATGGGCACCGCCGACGACGAGGTCGAGGACGGCCCAGGAGAGGCTGAGACAACTCGTTTCGCCTGGGAAGCGGCCGATTACTTTGACCCGGCGCTGCACCTCCCCGAGTGAGCGTTCGAGGAGGTTGGAGGAGCGCAGGCACTTGCGCAGCCTGAGGGGATAGCGCAGGTGCACGCAGAGCGCCTCAAGGTCGTCGGCGAGGCAGGCGGCAGCGCTCGGATAGGCCGGTTCCAGCTCGTTGATCAGGCTGCGCAGCCGTTGCTCCGCCTCGTTTGGAGTCGAGACCTCGTTGAGTGCCGACCAGTAGGCTGCGTGCACGCGCTGGTGGAGCGCCTTGTCCTTCTTGGGGAGCTTGGCGAGGATGTTGCGCAGGAAAGCGAGAAGGCTGTCGGAAGGACGGAACCGGCCAGCCTTGGTTGCGAGCGGCGTCGTTCGGGCGAGGGCGCGTTCTTTGAGGCTCAAATCGGCATGCAGGTAAATCTGTGTCGTGGCGACGTGCTCATGACCGAGCCAGAGGGCGATGACCGAGGTGTCCACACCGGCTTGGAGCAGCTGCATGGCCGCCGTGTGGCGAAGGACGTGGGCGGAGATTCGCTTGGTCCGCAACGAAGGGCAGTCGAGTGCCGCCAAGGTCGCGTACTTGGCCAGTCGCCGTTCGACCGCATCACGGCTCAGCCCGTGGCCGCCATGGTTCGGGAAGAGTGGGTCGCCGGTCGTGCCGGCTCGCTCGGAAAGCCAGACCCGCAAGGTCGCCACGGTGCTGTTAATGAGGGGCGTGATGCGGTCCTTTCGTCCCTTACCGCGACAGCTGTCAACACCGCTTCCATGGGAGGCCCACTGGGTGTCAAGGCCAACGTGTTGGCCCACGGCCTGCGGTCCTCGTCCTCCTGCCATCGCTGCCCCGCTTCCATACGCACTCGTTGGTAGGCGTCCCACGCCCCGGTGCACGCTGGGGTCGTACGTTGGCTGGGTGCTGCCATCTCGGAAGCGGACTCGAAGTCCAAAGCGGTGTATCGCAGTCGCCCAGAAACACGGCGTGAAGTCGGAGGAATCAGGTCGTTTGATCCTGTTGTCTGAGTCATCGCACCTCGGGGAGCTACCTTATGCGGCCACCTCCTGATGGTTGCGGAGCGGTTCATAGACCTCGCCGCTGACCCAAAGTTGGTGGAGGAGGACCGCCAGCTTGCGCGCGACGGCAACGATGGCGCGTTTCTTCGCGTTCGCTCCACCTGTCTCGGCGCGCTTCAGTCCCCAGCGCCGCAGGTCGGTATCGGGTCCGCGATACCCGAGGATGTAGTGCGCGGCCTGAACGAGCAGTTGCCGCAGGTACGTATCCCCGCCCTTGGAGATCCGCAGCTGGGGCGTCCGCTCACCGACTGCCGCTGGCGGGGGGTGAGCCCGAGGTAGGCGCCCACCTGGCGACTCTTTGGGAAGCGTGCCGGGTCCGCCAGGGTCAGGATGAAGGTGAGAGAGATGAGTGACCCAACACCCGCCACCTGCTGGAGCGCCCCTGCTTCCGGGTAGCGGCTGGCGATCATCTGCTCGATCTTCGCGTCGAGCGTGGCAATCTGCTTGTTCAGGTCGCCAACGCTGATGAGCAGGGGGAAGAGTGCAGGCTGCAGCTCTTTGGGAATCGCTGGTGCGACCCTGCTGGCGAAGCTGTGGCTGCTACAGGCCGGCAACCGTGTTCCGCTTGCCTTCACCGTCCCCCGGACGTGGTTGATCAGGAGGGTGCGTGCGGCCACCAGGCTCCGGCGTGAGCGAACCACTGCCAGGTCCGCCTGGAGCTCCTCCCCTCGATGAGTGACGGGGTGGAGCAGGAGTGGGTCGAGCCGTCCCAGCCGCGCCAGCGTCTCGGCATCCGTCCGGTCCGTCTTCGCGTCGCTCTCGGCGATCAAGCGCACCCGGCGTGGGTTGGCCACGACGACGTCATGCTGCAGTCCCTCCAGGAGGCGGCTGACCCAGGGCGAGTGCGTCCCGACCTCGATGATCACCCGACACGGTGGCAGCGTGGTGAAGCGCTGACTGAACGCTGGCGTCGTTGTGCGCAGCCGGCCTTCTTCCACAACCTCCCCTCGGTTGTCCAGCATGCAGTAGTTGCTGAAGCGGTCGCCCAAGTCGACGCCCACGGTCATCTCCCCCTCCTTGGTCATCTCACTGGTCGTCTTCATCCTCGTAGTCTGCGACATGCCGGTCATCCTCCTTGCACCATCGAGTGCGTCTTGATTGGGCCACTCTACGTGAGCCCGGGTGGTCGGCCTCCCATCCCATCTCGGAAAGTGATCCACCGCAACGCTCAGAAAGTGATCCACCAGCAGTTGGGATGGGTCAGGACAAACCTTCAAGGACGGTGAGAGTCTTGCCTACGGCGGGTTCGGAATGACTGGCCGCGGGTGGTGAGGATATGGCCGTGGTGGCCCAGACGATCAAGCAGGGCGGTGGTCAGCTTCTCATCACCAAAGACCTGGACCCACTCGCTGAAGGAGAGGTTGGTGGTGACCAGCGTGGAGCGCTGCTCGTAGCGGAAGAGCGAGTGGACGGCAGCCAGCCGAGCGTTGCGGGTGCGCACGCCGTTGGCCCGCTCGCGCTCCAGGTGGTCGAGGAAGGCGGCGACCAGGCTGGCATCGAGGTCAGCGATATCGAGCTGTGACGGCTGTTTGTGCGCCTGCTGCGCTGCGAAGCCGAAGGGCATCGCGGTAGGCGGCCACCGTTTCCGGGCTGGCCTGTCGCTGGCGGATCAGGCGGTCGGTGAAGAAGGCCTGCAGGGTGGGGGCGCGAAACACCATATATTGTCGACCGTGGTGCGACTGATTTCGGGCCAACGCTCACTGCGCGGACCGCGGTCGGTGGATTCGCCTGTAGATCGGTTCGCCGTAGATGCTCTCCTCAACGGTGCGCCATTTGATATTCTGGAGCCGTGCGGCTGGCGCAAACCCGAGCCTAACAGCTCGCTTCGCAAGGCCAGCGTGGCTCAGCGTTGTTCGGGTTTCGTGTTTCAGCCGGACAATGTGCTTCGGGGTGCAGAGCCCCTGGGTACCGCCGCTCTGCACCAGCAAGGTGACAAAGTCCTCCTGGGGAAAGAGAAACTCTGCCGCAAAGACCTCGGCGCCAATTTCGACCATCTCGTTCTCGTTCGAGTCGTCACAAAAGGCGACTTCCAGATCGCTATCGACCAAGTGATGCTTGAGCTCGTGTGCCAATGTAAACGTGGCCGGGTCATCAGGGAGCTTGGCGAGCATGACCGAGATTCCATCTTCATCGTTGAAGTACGCGCCTCGGAGCTTCCTCAATGGCCGCTTCACTAAGTCGATCCGGATTCCTTGGTCGCTATAGACACGACGCAATTCGCTCCTGCCAACGCGAGGACCCGTGAGTCCGTAGCGTTGCCGAGTATCGAGCGCCAATTCCTCCATTAGCTTGTAGTACGTCGCCCGATTCATGGTTCGGTTTTCCGCCTTCGGCCGGGTCCGGGCTTCTGGCCGCCCCGGTACAGACTGCGTGCCTTTCGGAACTCTGCATAGCGTCTAAGCTCATCGAGGTCGTTGTCGTCAAGTTGCTTCGCGGCGCGGAGCAGAGCGGCTACCCGGTCGTTCCGCAAGGCCTCGTCAGTGGGGAAGAACTCGAGGATAGACACACCGAAGAATCTCGCAAGACCATCGAGGTCTTCGAGTGTCGGCTTGTATGTCCCCGTCTCCCAACGAGACACGGTGTTTCCGCTCGTGCCGATGGACTTGGCGAGTGCCTCTTGGGATAAGCCTTCGCCTTCGCTGAAGCTTGTGCGAAGGTCCCGGATTCGACTGCCGACATATTCAAAGAGCGTTGCCATTCGCCCTCCCGTATCCTATTTCAGGAACTGATTATCCTCCAAGACTTGACACCGCGCAAACGTTTCCCGCATCCTAAATCAGGAAGTAATTTCAACGCGAGGTAAGCCATGACTATTACTCAGACCGGGGGCACGGAGAACCCTGCTATGGCCGATCGAACCACCTTAGAACGGTCTCCGGCGGCCGGCGACGAAAAACCCTCCAATGGCTCCGCCCGGATCCAGCGACCCGCCCGCAGCCTCATCGGCTGGCTCGAGCCCCAGCAGGCTCAACTGATTCTTGCTGGACAACGACAGGACCTCGCCGGTACTCCCGAGCACATCGCAAGAGCATCAGATGCTCGGAGCGCAGTGCTGCAGCGAGAAGCGGGGGTGGCCCAAGCCGGTGTCGTCATCGACACCCCGGTCGAACTCGCCGACCACACGGCCAACCTTTGCGCTTCAGGTGCGGGCAAAACGATGGTTGATGAAGGGTGGACTGTCCGTCTCATCGACCTTACGAAGGTATGCGCAGTCCAGCCGAACATCTTCACCGATCACGCGGAGGCACGCGTCGAGGGGACTGTGGCGGACGACCTGAGCAGCTTGGCGTGGGTGACGCTACCGTTGCCAGGACAAATTCAACTGCCGACGCAATTCGATCCCACGAAGATGACATGGATGTTTAGCAGCCCCAACCCGAATCTCCGCGTGCTGGGCCAGTTCAGTGCACCGTTAGAAGAGGGCCTGCTGGGCTTTGGTTTCGTGGTGGGCGTAAGCCAGTCCTTCCTTCAAGTGGCCAAGTTTCGAGGGCGCTGGCTCCTCAGAGATGGATACCATCGAGCTTTCGGCCTCCTCTCGCGTGGCATTTCCATCGTTCCGGCATTCGTGCGAGAGTTCGAGCCATTCCAAGAGCTTGGGTTGCCGCCCGGCATGCTACCCCCCGCGGCATACCTCGGTGACCGTCCTCCCGTGCTGTCGGACTACCTGGACGACTCGGTGGCGGCCAGCGTCAGTTTGCCGGCATTCCAAAAGATGATCGTAGTCCAGGCGATGGAGCTCACACCCTTGGTCTGAGGGAGGTACTGGTCCGTCTCTTGTGATTGCTATTCGCTGGTGGCGTGGTCCGTCGCTGCGCCACGCTGAGTCTAGAAGCAGCGAGGCCGCTATGATTAGCGTCGGCTGTCTCGGTCCTTGCCGCGCCGCACAACGGACTCACGTCAGGCTCTCATCAGGTCACGATGTCGGTCGAGGTCAGCACCTCAGCCAGCTGTCCCCAGGTGGTCGACAAGTCCGCGGAATGACACGACTGGTCGATCGGAGTTTGGGTCAGACCACATGGGAGCAGCCGGTCCCGCCTATCCTCCCGGATCGACCACTGTTTGGGTCAGACCACTTGGAAGAGGACGTTACCGACATACTCACAGTCGGAGTGAAAGATGAGGCCGGGACTTAGCCGGCGGCTCGTGAGGGCCATCTGGAGCGCCTCCTGGACGAGGCTGGTGCGCATGTGCCCGGCAACGGCGAAGCCCACGACGCGGCGGCTGGCAAGGTCGATGACGGTGGCCAGGTAGGCCCAGCCCTGCCACGTGCGGAGGTAGGTGATGTCGCCCACGCAGACCTGGTTGAGCGGCCGGCCGGCGGGCGCGAAGTCGCGGGCGACAAGGTCTGTCCACAAGGACGCCGCAGCAGCATCAGGGATCGTTGTTCTGCTTGCAGCGCCGCTGCTGGCGCCCCTGGAGGCCGTCCCTGGCCAGCACGCGTGCCACCCGCTTGCGCGCCGTGCGCACGCCTTCCTGGCGCAACTGCTAGTGGATGCGCGGCGCCCCGTAGGTGCCGCGGCTCGTGCTGTGGATGCGCCTGATGTGCACCCGCAGCACGTCATCCCTCCGGGCATGCGCCGATGGTCTGTGCCTGGACCAGTCGTGGTAGGCGGACCGGGAGACCGAGAGCAGGGCGCAAGTGCGGACGACGTTGCGCTCTGCTGGCTTCTCCGCCGCGATGAAGGGATACACCTTCAGCGGGTCTCCCTGGCGAAGAAAACCGTGGCTCGCTTGAGGATGTCGCGTTCCTCGCGCAGGATGCGGTTCTCCTTCCGCAGTAGCGTGAGCTCCGCCCGTTCGGCACTCGTCAGCCTATCGCGTTGGCCGCTGTCGATCTCGGCCTGAGCGACCCAGCGCCGCACTACACCCTCGCTGATGCCGAGATCGCCGGCGATTGCACCGATCGACTTGCCACCGCTGCGACAGAGGGCGACGACCTCTGCCTTGTACTCGGCCGTGAACGCTCGTCGCTGCCGATGCTCTTTTGCTTCCATCCAAAACATCCTTTCAGGGCGCTCTGCACCCTATCTTGGATGTCCGTCAAACCGGGGCAACTCCACTTGAAGCTCTTGCCAAGTTGCGGATCGAGCTGGATACGAACGTAGCAGGTCAACTTCGGCTTGTACTAGAAACGAAATCGCCGCGTTCGGTCAGTTCGTCGGTCTCGCGGGTGACCGCGCTGGAATGAAGATACTACCTTGTACAGTAAAGACGCGCTTTCTGGCAATGAAGTCAGCTTGTTGCCGTTCCAAGAGTCGACGTGTCGCTGGCGCCGGATGACCAGTTCGATAGACACTTGTGTCGTGCCAGTCTGTTGCGGCAAGTATGGTGTCGATAGCTGCTCTTATCGGCACAACTGAAAATGCGCGAGGACTTGTCAATTGCTAGTATAATGGCAGTACGCAACGATGTGCGTGATGTGCATCTGCGCACTTTATGGAGGGTCGACTCGGTCGCGGCGTCGAGGCCAGACCACAACCAGACATTCTTCAGCGTTTCGAAGACGCTGTTGGCGCCATCCAGGATAGCGACAGCTTCCGCAGATGGTTAGATGTCTCCTCCCGCTTCCACGAGTACTCACTTGGCAATCAGCTCCTGATTGCGATGCAGCGCCCTGACGCCACCTACGTCGCCGGCTTCCACGCCTGGCTTAAGCTCGACCGCCACGTTCGAAAGGGCGAGAAGGGAATCAAGATCATGGTTCCCCACGTGCGGAAGGTGGCCAATGATGAGGGGGAGGAGGAGCGACGGGTGACCGGGTTTGGGACGGGCCACGTGTTCGACGTGAGTCAGACAGACGGCGAACCGCTCCCGACCCTTAACGTGCCGAAGCTCGAAGGCGAGGCCGGGCAAGAGCTCTGGGACGGACTCAGCCGGTTCGCGGCGCGGGAGGGCGTCAGCGTGCGCATCGCTGAGCCGGAAGACCTGCCCGGCGTGACGATGGGGTACTACCAGCCTACGACGCAGGAGATTGTCGTTGGCGCCTACAGCCAGCGCCAACGCACCAAGACGCTCGCGCACGAATTGGGCCACCACATCGCCCGTGTCGACGACCGGGCTGAGAACGAGTGCATAGCCGAAGGCATCGCCTATATCGTCTGTGCGCACTTCGGCATTGACACGGGAGAGCGCTCCTTCCCCTACGTCGCCGGTTGGGCGAAGGACAGGGCGGTGCTGAAGAACGTGCTCACCACCATTCAGTCGGCGAGCGCCACGCTGATAGACGGGGTCCAACGCGCGCAGGCCTCCTCCTGACCTTCCATGTGCTCAAGGCAGCGGTAGTCGTCACGGCCTTCGATCTCCCCCGCGGACCGCTTCGCTTGCAGCCGCTTCTCGGACTCAGGTCCGTCGGGCGGCCGTTGACGTCTCTGTCGGGACCGCCGCCAAAGCAGCGGCCTCACCAGTGCGCTACCGGTGCCCGGCTTGTATACGGCGGATGCCCATGTCCAGGTAGGCTGCGTTCAGATCCACCATGATCGACCTTCGACCGAGCTGCCTGGCCACGAAGGCCGTGGTGCACGATCCTGCGAATGGGTCGATGACCGTGCCGCCGACGGGACAGCCGGCGAGGATGCAGGGCTTAACGAGGTCGGGCGGGAAGGTGGCGAAGTGCGCCTCCCCGTATGGGGCGGTTGGGAGCGTCCAAACCGTGCGTCGGTTGCGGCCACCGGGGACAATCGTGAAGCGCGCGGTCGCCGCGTGGAAGTTTTCGTTGGCGCGGATGCGGCCGTTTCCCGCGGGCGCGCTCCTCGGAGTCACCCCGCGGCCGCGCGCGTGAGCGGTGCCGGATTGTGGCTCGCGAATTGACTCCCGGTCGTACCAGTAGTGTTGGCTCTTGGACAGGAGGAAGAGATACTCGTGGGCCCGAGTGGGGCGATCGCGGACGCTTTCCGGCATCGCGTTTGGCTTGGCCCAGATGATGTCCGAGCGCAGATACCAACCGTCCGCGCGTAACGCCAGGGCCACCAGCCAGGGAATGCCGACCAGGTCCTTGCGCTTGAGCCCCGTTGGCGCCCCTGGCGCCCCTGGCGTGCCGGCAACATCGTCAGCCGCGTAGCCGTCGCCCAGGTTCAGCCAGAGCGTCCCATCATCACGCAAGACACGTTTGACTTGCCGGAACACTTCTACGACGTGGCACACGAACAGATTGGGCGTTGGCTCGAGACCCAACGCGCCCTTCCAGGCCCCGCACCTGCAACTCGCACTGTCCGTCTTCTTCGGATGACCCCAAGCATTACCGTCGACGTCTCTCACTTTCATCCCTGCCGCTCGTGCGTCTTCCCCGATGTGCTGCCACTTTCGCTTGCCGGTGTACCGCTCGGCGCGTCGCTCGATTGGATTCCAGCGGTGGCGGCAGACTCTGTGCCCACCCCAGATGCTGGGACTGATTCCGTAATCCCGGAGCGACCAGTAGGGAGGGCTGGTCACACACGCGTTGACCGAAGCTGCCGGGAGGTCAGCCAGGGCGACGCGAGCGTCGGCCTGGTACAGGTCAACGTGGTAGTAGCGTTTCATGGCAGACGTCACGGCGCCAAGCTTCTCGCGATGAGTGACGTGTGATGACGTTTCAGACTATTATATCACGCCAGTAGCGGAGGCTGCTTTTCATCCAACGGACTATGATTGCCTGACACGGCAGGGTGCTAACTTCTAGACGCGAGGGCTCGACGTCTTCGAACAGAGATGGAGACAATCAGCGATTGGTACCGATAAGCAGTTTCAAAACTCTACGACTGTCCTGTGGTTCTCACGCTTCAACAGAGCACCTAACGCTCCGGGATCCGATAACAGTGGCCTGCTTGGTTCCTATAACCATCGCGTTCTTGGTGCACTTCCACACTTAACGGTCCCCGACCGCCATGTACCCGTCCATGAATAGCCGAGCCGCCTGGGAGGACGGCTTGGATTACAAGGGACAGGTTAGCGCCCGGCGTTGGGTGGCTGTACGGCTTGGACTCTTGTGAATTTCCGGTGTAGAGTCCGCCAGTCGTGCACTTGCGCCCAGTGGCACGGGGAACGTCCACACGCCCACGGTCCGGGTTCTTTGCCTCAATGTCTCCTCAACGCCGTCGGCATAGAACTGCCGTTCAAGATTGTAAACCAAGGAGCAAGCTTGTATAATGTTGGTTACTTACTAATCACATTTGAATGAATACTCGCGAGCGCACGCCCTTTCCAGCCCTTGAGGCCGAACAGCCCGTTGTTCTGTGGGAAAAGCATTCCCATGTCCCATTACCTCAACTCGCTAGAGCTATCGAAGATCTGCTCGCCGTAAAGACAACGATAGTCGCCCCCGAGACGGAACACTGCGGGGTGGAACTCGCTACGGTCGATTTCATTCTGCGGGCATCTACAAGGATAGCTCCTGACGGTTTTGGCCTTGCTGTTACTTGTCGTCAGCGACGGCCCGATGCAGGCTTCGCCGACTGCCATATAGCTGATGTCGGCCAAGTGGTGGCAAAGGGTGGCGACATTCCCGGACTCTATTTCCTATCTCACACTGAACACGGAGCAAAAGCTAGCGGCCTGTATGTTTCCAAGTACGGCTGGTCTGTCTATACGTAGCGGAAACGTTGCAACTTAAGGCCATCGCTTTTCGAACATCTCCAGAAATTTCCTATTACGTGCAATAAACGCGGTCGGAGATGAGAACTTCTGACCATGAACGATGTCAAACCCTAAGTCGTCGAAGAGACTCGCTAGGCCATCTGCCTCATCTTGAGAACAGCCCACACAGAACGCCACTGGATGTTCCTCTACAAACCTATTCCAAGGCTGCTCGTCCCCGAGGATGAAATGGCATCGGCCGACATCTATCGGACAATCTATCTTATCTGATGTCAAAAACAGAACCAGAGGTATTTCAGTCTTATACATGAATCGCTTAAATATTTTATTATGATAGCTACCCACGTGAGGACCTCTCAACGTGGAAAGCTGGTCACGCAGCCGAGCCCTTTGGGCTTGGGAAAGCGACTCCTGAAATCGCAGTTCGAACTTGCCAGTCATCTGTAATCCTGACGCGGCGCCGAGCAGCAACCGAGGCTCCTCTAGACCAGTGGGCCCGAACTCGCTCTTCATTAGCCGCTCAATAGAGGCATTAGCCTCTCGATTAAGTTCGGTCAATGTGTACGCAGGGTGCAGTTGAGTCAGTTTCTCAATTCCTCCATAGAATGCACCATAGGTCGCCTCGGTAGGAGGACTCCAAGGGAATGGTGAACAGGGAATTCTTGAGTTGAGCCAGAACTCTAGATAGGCAAGTACATTGTTGGTGATGATACCTATATTAGCCGCACCAGAGTTAGTGATATAGACCTGGTCGCGAAAATGCTGACCGAGCTCACGTGCGACGTACGCCAACGATGAACCTGATTCAAGAAATAGACTGACCTTCCGTTCGAGAATAGTCGATAAGTAATGTTCTGAGAAAAACCGCGCTGCCTCACGCTTCAAGTCAGCATTTACCAAACATCGCATGTACAACTTGTCGAAATTGCGAAGTTGGCTAACAATGTCGCGAATGAACTCGTTTTGTGAAGCCTCAGCAAGGAGAGCGTAGTCTGGATGATGATCTTCACGAATGAAGCCAGGCCTGTCGATTTTCGGAAGCTCATCCATCAAGGCGTTCAGGACATGAGCTTTGAATTGGTCTTCGTCGCTCCATACCTTCTTGGAATGCGCTCCCACGCGAGCGTGAAAACGCTTCAACTGCTCACGATGGTTGAGCTCATTGGCGTCCCTGTCGTTGTCAGGGTTGAGCTTGGATCGCCGCTCCTCAATCTCTCGGTCATTTAGGATAAACGCGAGTATTCGGAGTCTATGCTCTTCAGCGTATTCGAATTCGAGTTCCGTGAAGCTGATGTTGCGTCCCGGAACGATGTCGCCGTATCGATGGCCGAGTATGAGGACATAGACTTGACTTTGCGCGATTGCGTTCTGGATAACGATGAGATCGTTCTCGTGAGAAGCGGAAAAGCCTTCCATGGCCATCGGAATGTGGCGTCGTTCGAGAATCGCCTCGATTGCCTGCTTCCTCTGCTTGGCGAGGTCCTGGAAAGTGGAGCTGACAAAGATTTGGTAACGCTTATCGTCGGCCACAGGAGTACCATCAGTCCGTTGGGATTGACCCCGGTCAGGCCGCATAATAGCACATCTTCCCGGTCGATCGGGGGGTTCGTGAATCGAGTCTCAAGGTCGACACGTCGGCAGGAAGGGCCCGCCTCGTGTCCTACAGCGGCAGTCGCCGTACGCAGACGACCAGCACAGGAAGCCAAAACAGGCAGTGGAACGTGTATGCGCTCCGGTCATACCGGAAATGGAGCCTACGGAAACTCTGGAACCATCCGTTCGTCCGCTCCACCACATATCGTTCTCTGCCGAGGTCCTTATCATAATCGTATAATTGCTCGAATCCCGGTCGTGACCGGGTTCGCCGCCGGGCTCGTATGTTTGGCATCATGCCCTGCCGGTCGAAAAAGGCACGAAGAGCAAACCCGTCATATCCTCGGTCCGCGTTAATCGTGCGGTCGCCCGAAGGAAGCTCGAAACGCATCATCAGGTCGTCAATCGTTGGCCGGGCATGCATCGAGTCGTGCCACCCAACCCTGGGCCATATGCACTGCGAGCGGGAGACCAGAGGCATCAACGACCGTTGAGATCTTGACCCCCACCGTGCCGTGTTTGAACGAGAAGCCTGTTGTTCTCTGAACTCATGGCTTGGAACGAGCATGCCGTCCAGGGCCAGAAGAGACGGATCAAGCCTGCCGTTCTGTTCAAGCAGCTTCAATAGCTTCTTCCAGATGTTGAGAGCCTCGGGTTTGCTTCTCCAGAAGCGAAGGCGTCGCCAGTGGGTTACGCCACTTGGATAGCCGGGAAGGTCAAGATCTCGCCAGCGGCAGCCTGATCGGAGAAGTCTCAGGATACCAGGAAGAAGCTGGAGGTTCGTATACGATGGTCTTCCCGCGGGAGCTGTTTGCACTGGCAGCATTTCTGCCAGAAGACTCAGTTGATTTCGGTTGAGAACATCACTAGGCAACACGTTGTGCAGAGTAAATCACTTCCTTTCTTATCGAGATAGATTAGAGACTACTCTGCTCCTTTATTATTGTCAATCATTTCGGCGTAGTTTCGAAACGTGTTCCGATAATCTCTCTTCTCGGAACCGTTTGCTACTTGATAGGCACACGAATGGTTCCGTATAATCGTACTAGATGATGGTTATAGGAACCGGATTCTCATGAGCCGTGGTTATTGAGACGGCGCTCTCCCGTCCGCTATAACTAAGTGGCGCGAACATCTGCGCGCAAACCTATGACGCAAACAGACCAAACCATGCGCTGCCAACAGAGAGCCCTTCAGGGCTTCGAGCGGTCGTTGGCTGACTTCCTTTGCTGTCTGACGGCGAAGAACCGCAGCCAGGCCACCCTCCTCGCCTACGGGACCGACCTCCGCCAATTCATCGCTTTCCTCGCTGCGACCAATGTCGCGGCGACCAAGCCCGAGCGGGTGGAGCGCGTCGACGTGTTGGAGTTCCTGGCGGATCTCGGCTCCCGTGGCGTGAGCGGCGTCTCACGGGCGCGCAAGCTGGCGGCCATCCGCGAGCTCTTTCGCTTCCTCGTTGCCAACGAGACGCTCGCACGGTCACCGGCGGACGGCGTCGAGACGCCACGCCGAGAACGCAACGTCCGCACCTACCTCCGGCCGGAGGAGTACAGCCGGATGCTGGCGCTGGCCGGTGGCAATGCCCGCGACTACGCGATGCTGGAGACGTTCCTCCAAACAGGGGTACGCGTCAGCGAGCTTTGCGCCCTCACCCTCGATGACGTCGACCTCGACGGACACGTCGTGCGAGTGCGAGGGAAGGGCATGGTGGCGCGTGAGGTTGACCTCGAAAGGAAGGGGTTGCTCGCCCTGAAGAACTGGCTCGGCGTGCGGCCGCCAGCGCTGTCGGACCACCTCTTCCTGAACAAGGACGGAAAGCCGTTCAGCGTGAGGGGGGTGCGCAAGCTGGTTGAGAAGTACCGCCGGCTCGCGGGCATCGCCCGGCGTGCCAGCTGCCATTCGCTCCGGCACACCTTCGCAACCTATAAGGCCGAGCGCGGTATCAGCGCCTTTCAGTTGCAGCGCTGGCTGGGACACGCCTCGGTCGCGACGACCCAGATCTACGTCCACCTCGGCCGCCAGAACGCGAGAAAGCTGATGGAGGCGACGAGTCTATGAGGAGAATGAGGTCTGTTCGTGGAGGAGCGGCCGTCCTGATGCCCGCCAGTGCGCTGCTCTCGAGCCAGCCCCCGGAGGAGCAGGCCATGCCTGGCCTTGACCTTCTCGTCGTGGTGCCGGGCGGGCCGGGCCCCATGTACGACGTGGTGATGGCTGTTGTCACTGCTGCGAGGGGACGTGGCTGGCGGGTGCGGACCGTGCCGTTGAGTGATGTCGCCCTCGATCGCCCTACGGCCCCGGACGCTGTCTGCGTTCATAAACCCGCCACTCGTCGAGGGTGACGACCGCCGGTGCTTCAACGACGCCGCCCTGCATGATGCTCTCCTCGAAAGCGCGCACGCTCTCCCGGAACAGCGACTCCCCCACCTTGTCCTGCCGCTCCAGAAGATCTCTCCGGCCGGCGGAGACCCCGACCAGGATGTAGGTCAATAGTCCATCCTGGCGGTCGCGCTTGGCCATGAAACGGAATGCCGCCTCTCGGAGTGGCGCCTCCGTCGCCACGAGGACCTCCACGGGGTCGCTGTCCGGATGCTCGGAGATGGCCTCGGCAGCCAGGAGCATGAGCGCCTCGGGCCGGACCTGGTACACTCGGCTCTCGTAGATCTCTTCATTGGCGAAGTCCACGGCAAGCGTTGTGGGATCCTCCATAGTCAGGTTTGGCCGCCACATCACGCGGCAATCGTCCCGCGGCGCCGGCGTACCAGCGGCTAAGCTCCTCTGCCATCGCCTCTTCGTCCGGCCAGGAGAACTGCCAGGCCCTTGACCAATGGATGAGCAAGAGGGATTCGTCGGTGCAGATCACGGAAATGGTGTGGTCTTCGAGGGCGGGGTCAACCACGACCCAGATGGGCCGCCTTCCGGACTCCTCCACGAGCTCGTCGCGGATGCCGTTGAAGACCTGGCTGTGGAGGGCGCGGACGTCCATGTGGATGTCGTGGCCGAGGAGGTGTTCGGGGATGGCGGTAGCGCGTGCTGTCAGGTAGAGGGAGTGGAAGACGTCCTCGCCGTCCCACGCGGGAGCGAAGTAGCCGAAGTCGTCGTTGGTCTCACGTCGAACCCGGTCGAGGATCGTTCGACCTCGTCGGGTTGGTCCCGGTTCTTGGAGATTATTGGGTTGCCGCTCGTTCATGGTCCGCTCTGCATGTCGCCTACCTATTGTAACATAGGCAGACAAGGCTTATACGTCAGAGTTATGGTGACCATCCTGCTGTTCGCCTCTGCGGTCAAACCGGAAGAGAAACCGTCCAAAACCGGTGTCGGCGCGTTCCGCCCAGACACGCAGCATCCGGACCTGGAGTTCGCGGAACTGCTCCGGTGTCGCCGGTGAGCGCCAGACCATGCAGATGCCGTGGCGGGTGAGCACGACGCCGATGCTCACAGCAGGGGCCCTGGTCTCCCGGTCGTATTCGATCCAGACAGGGACGTTGTAGGCTGCGAACCGCCCCTCGGCGTACTCCTCAAACTGTCCCGAGAGTGACTCGAAACTGGGATGGATCTCTGCGTCATAGCCGTCTTCGTAACGGTAGACAAGCTTCGCTTCGCTGGTGCCGGGCCGCCGCTCGCGGGAATTCCGGTGGTCAATCTCCTTCATGGTAGGGTAATACGATTATACCATAATCAGTATCATGAAGCCTACGAGCGCTCGCGGATGCCTTCGGCGGCCAGCATGTCAATTGCCGCAGGGTTTGAGCCACTCACCGTCGAGGTTGGCTCAATGCTCGTGGCGATCGGTTGTGGCGGCGGCGGTCAGCGCGGCATGGACGCCTCCTGGGGTGGGCCCGGGGGCGAGGTGGGCGCGATAGCTGGCCCTTCGATGACGAACTTGGTGGGCGGGGTTGGCAAGGCGGTCGAGCGCACTAACGGAGCAGGCTCTCGAATGTACGTTGAGCACCTCGTGTCGCTTTGGCGGCCTACGCAAGACACTCGGGGAGGGCCAGCAAGTTGTCATTCCACTGACCGTCGGCATGCGTGCGAACATAGTCGCCATTGGGTCCAGGCACGACGCCGACATCCGCGCGCCTGCCAGCCACCATCGTGTAGAAGGTGTTGGTCTTCGTGTTGATCGAGGTGACGACCTGCTGGCGGGTCCACCGCCAACCATTACCTCCGGTGCCACCGAGGTGAGTGATGCCCTCGTGAGTGTTGTTACGGGGCGTCTTGTTGATACACGTCACTTGTACGTCGGCCATTCTGTTCCCTCCAGATGCCTTTGTGCGGACTTCGGGCGCGTCTATCACATCGATTTGCCGCTACGAGCAGGGCGCCAACTCGATGCGTAGGCGTCTCTCCGCCATCGGCGGCCTCGAACCCGCTAGAAACTACGCTCCATTCTAATGTTACAAGAATTGGGAGTCAAGAACATGTGTTTCGAACGTATGGGCGGCTGAGCATCCCGACTGTCGGCTTAACATCGACGGAACGTTGCGGGATCGAGGTAGTGCTGTTCCAACTTGGTTTGGTGGCAGCCGAGGACTCCAGGACCAGCGTTAACCTCGTGTCCCCCAGCGTCGATAGAGTGGGTTGGCGATGCAGCCGCACCGTCTCCTACACACGGTTCCCAGCGTAGGAGAGTCGTGGGACGTTCAAGATTGCGCTTCGCCTGCCTTGCGACTACAGCTCTTGAGCCGCCGCCGCCAGTGCTGGGATAAGGAGTTGGCTTCACACTGCACCTCCTGGAAGTGCTGGGAGAGCAAGCGATTCGGGCCGGTAGTTCGCGGAAGGCAGCGGACGTGTACTGGCTGCCGCGGGCGGAGTGGAAGATGAGGCCCGGGGCTGGCCGGCGGCTCTGGAGAGCCATCTTCAGGGCGTCCTCGACGAGACTGGCACGCATGTGGTCGGCAACGCTGAAGCCGACGACCCGGCGGCTGGCAAGATCGACGACGGTGGCGAGGTAGGCCCAGCCCTCCCAGGTGCGGATGTAGGTGATGTCGCCCGCCCATACCTGATTGAGCGGGCGGTTGGCCGGGGCAAAGTCCCGTGCGACCAGGTCGGTCCAGAGGGGCGAGGCCTGGGCAGCGGGAATCGTCGTTCGCTTCGTCCGGCGCTTCTGACGTCCCTGGAGGCCGTCCTGGGCCATCACCCGGGCAATGCGCTTGCGAGCGGTCCGCGCACGCCCTCCTGGCGTAACTGCTGGTGGACGCCTGGCGCCCCGTAGGTGCCACGACTCGCTTGATGGATGCGCTGGATGTGCTGGCGGAGCGTCTCGTCTGCGCGGGTACGCGCCGACGGTCGGTGTTTGGTCCAGTGGTAATAGGCGGCCCGGGAGACCGAGAGCAGGGCGCAACTGCGGTTGATGTTGCGCGCCGCCGGCTTCTCCGCCGCGATGAAGGCGTACGCCTTCACCGGGTCTCCTTCGCGAAGAAAGCCGTTGCTCGTTTGAGGATGTCGGCATCGTCCACGGCGAGACGGAAGCCCTGGCTGCGCAGTCTTGTGATGGGCGACTGGACGAGGTGATAGTCCTCGATGATGGCGTGTTCCGTCAGCTCCAGGACGATTCGGCCGGGAGGCACGCCCGCGAGGGCAGCGCTGAGACCGTCCGCTGACAGGGCATCTGGGGAAGCGTTGAGCGAGAGGAACGCGGGCGGCGGCAGCCCGTCGAAGGAGGCGACGGCGGCACGGATGGCGGCCAGTTCGAGCTCGACGCCGCGTCCGACGAGACTCGCCTCAGCGAACCAGCGATCGGGTGTGCGCGGGGGCTCCGCGGGGAAACGGGCGAGTGCTTCGAAGCCGAGCGTGCGCCCGCCTACGAGGTCGACGATGGGCTGAAAGACGACGCGGATGCCGTGCTGAAGGGCGCCCGCGATGCGCGTTTGGGCGTCGAGGCGTGCCTGCTGCTCGTCCCGTTCCCGCTCCAGGGAGTCTGCCATGAGTGAAGCGAGGAGTTTCATGAAGGTGGCATCGCGCAGGCGTAGCGTCGGGTCAGGAAGCCTACTGAAGCAGCAGAAGGTCCCGAATACGGCACCATTGCGCAGGTAGATGGGGACGCTGATGTGTGAGCCGACGGGCAAGGCTGTGGTGACCGGCATGGTCATGGCCTCTGGGACGAGGCGAGTATCCGGGATCACCTCGGGCAGACGTCCATCGACGACGCGTTGGCAGTAAGTGGCTTCGAGGGGGTGACCGGCGCCGGCGGTGACAGGAGATTGCCACGGCCCGGATGCAACGTGACGGAAAACGCGTTGTGCGCCCGTGAATTCGGAGACGAAGGCTACTTCCATGCCAAGGTGGACACGGACGGCGTCAAGGACGCGATCCAGCCGGGCCTGTGGTGCGCCTCCCGCGGTCCTTTGGAAGGAGGCGACCGCCGCGGCCAGCCGGCCATCGCGGTCATCCCGTTCCGCTCGTACCGCGTTGCTTCTCGCCATGGCCGCAGCCACCTCCTGGGCTATTCTTAGATCTTCGGCACGGGGACGGTGGTCCGATAGACTTCGGCCCGGAGGTCGCGCCATCGTTCGGCTCCAGTCTAACGGCGCCGGCGCGAGCATCACGCGGTCCTGTCTGCTGGCGCGGGTTGGCGTGTGGGCGGCCAGGCAGGCACCGAGTACAGCCTGGCACGGGCGTGGAGGAAGCGTGCGTGGATCACCTGCTTCGACCAGAGCTCACGGAGCTCCCGCACTTCGCAGTCCACGCGCAGGTTGAATTTCGGCTCGGCAATGACCAGGGTGAAGGTGTGGAAGGTGCTTGCAACCGGCTCGCTGGTTTCAACGGTGGCGCCGTCGATGCAGAGATCCGTGACTCTCGCCGCGATATCCTGGCCGCCGGGAATGACGAGCGTGGCATGGAGTAAGGGAGTGTAACGGGGAGGTTTCCTCATGAGTCTGGGCCTCGTAGGTCCGCATAGAACGGATCCTACTTCTCAGGTCGGACGGACCGGGCAGGCCGGCAGTAGGGGAATCCCGTAGTTTCCTGCAACTTCAGTAGAACTGATGGGCGGAGCCGACCGTTCGCGGCGCACCCTCGATCCCTCGCCGGCGCCCGGGACGGGACGGTTTCGCTGCGCTGGCGGGGGCGTCTGACTGTAGACACGACGAAAGAGCGGGATAGATAATTCCCGCGATCATCGGGATCTGGCGCGGGGCAGACGCCCGGCCGTGAAAGGATCTGTGATGGCCGCAGTCTCGGCGAGTGCCGGCGCATCCGGTGCGATGTTCCCCTTCAGCCTGCAGGTGGATGGGCCTCAGCCTCAGAGCCGTCTGTCCGTCTTCTTCCGCATTATTTTCGCCATCCCACAGCTCATCGTCACCTACTTTATCAGCGCACTCCTGAGCATCGTTGGGCTCATTGGGTGGCTCGTGATCTTGTTCACGGGCAAGTACCCGGGCGGGATGATGAACTTCTCCACAGGCGGATTGCGCTGGCTCCTGCGCACCTACGCCTACATGGCGCTCCTGACCGGCCAGTACCCGCCTTTCAGCCTGGAGGACGACAGCAAATACCCGGTGCGGTTCCTCGGCCAGGGGCAGACCGATGGCCGTAATCGTCTCACCTGCTTCTTCCGCCTCCTCATGGTCATCCCCCACGTCATCGTCCTTTATATCCTCGGCGCGATCGCATACATCGCAGTGGTCATCGCGTGGTTCGCAGCGCTCATCACCGGGTCGGTGCCGTCGGGCCTGCATACCTTCATCGCGGGGGTGCTCCGCTGGGGCTCGCGCGTCTACGCGTACTACTACCTGCTCACCGACGCGTACCCGCCGTTCAGCATGAGCTAACGGCAGACGGGAAACCTTGGCGAGGGCCCTCTCGACGACCGGGCGGTCAATCCAGGCAGTGCCGATAATGCTCCCGCATCACCGCGTAGCACTCGCAAGCCACCTTCTCGAGCGCGTCCCGGTCCTTGATGGTCAGAGCACCGTGGTGATAGCTGACCAGTCCAGCCCGCGCGAGTGCCGTTGTGGCTGACGCAGCCTGGGGACGCGTGACGCCCAACATCTGAGTGAGGAACTCTTGGGTGATGGGGAAGGCGTCGGAGCCAGCCTAGTCGTGCGTCATCAGGAGCCAGCGCGCGCAGCGGGCGTCGGCGTCATGGGCGCGGTTGCATGCTGCAGATTGGGCCACTAGTGCGAGCATCGTCCCAGCGTAGCGCTTGACGACTGAGGCGAAGCTGGGGCAGCGCGCGCTGACGCCGAGAAAGTCAGTCGCGCGCATGCGCAGGGCAAGCCCGGGCACCTCGGAGACGAGGGCGGTGTTCGCGTCGCCCATGGCGAGGAAGAGCGGCACCCCGGTCATGCCTTCGCGCCCGACGGTGGCGAACTCGATCATCAAGCCATTTTCGAGGACGGTGAGCAGGGAGATGATGCCGCTGCTGGGGAAGTAGACGTAGTCGGGTGGTTCGCCCGCTTCCTGGAGCGTTTCGCGCATGCGGAGCGGTTACTCCTCCAGCAGGTCGCTGAAGGTTTCGTACTCGTCTGCGGCGACGGTGGCGA
>JADEYI010001116.1_pt1 | contig 23718 bp, 16 predicted proteins | sample 8542331 | NCBI WGS metagenome assembly JADEYI01 (sample SAMN16510988, study PRJNA670497) | mine drainage metagenome | isolation source: biofilm near Copperflume 1 | place: Germany: Marsberg coppermine Kilianstollen | collected 2018-02
ATTCCAAAGGGCGATCGATCATAAAGCCACTCTACCCCAACAGCAAAGAATCGCGCCGGAAGTGATCCATGTGCTTCGCATGAGGTTTAGCCACACGTGCTGAAGCGTGAATTTGTCCATTATGCGGGCCGTAGAATTGCCTCCCTTGCGGAATCCCTGGGGTTATGGCCGCTAAAATGGCTCTGTGCCTGCAAACTACAGTTTGAAAGAACGTCTTGCGCTGATATTTCTGCCGCCCGTGGGAGCCGCGCTGATTCGTCTGCTGGGCGCGACGCTCAAGTACGAAGAAATAGGCGAGGCTGGCACGCACGCCGACGACAATCCCGGGACGCGCGTCTACTGCATGTGGCATCGCTCGCTGCTTTCCGTGGCGCACATTTTTCGTAAACGCAAAATCGCCATTTTGATCAGCCCAAGTTTTGATGGCGAGCTGATTGCGCAGACCATCTGCCGCGTCGGCTATACGCCTGTTCGCGGATCCAGTTCCCGCGGCGGCGCGGTGGGTCTGCTGGGAATGCAGCGTGCTTTGGAAATGAGAAATGAAAGTCGTAGCAACTATGCCGCTTTTACCTGCGATGGTCCTCGCGGTCCCGTCTACCGCGCGAAACCGGGGGGAGCAAAACTGGCCGAGCTGGTGGGCGGCGGTGTGGGCATCTTTTACGCCGCACCGGTTCGCGCCTGGGAGCTGCGGTCATGGGATCGATTTCTCATTCCCAGGCCATTTTCGACCATCGTTATCGGATGGCAGAAGCCGGTTCCAGTGGCTGAGAATGTGGATGAAAACTCACTCGAAACCGTGCGTCAAGCTGTCGAGCAGTCGTTGGAGCGCGCCCGCCATATTGTTGAACAACACATTGCTTTGAAATATCGCCGGGGTGGCGCGGGTTGATAGGGGAAGTGATCAACGCGAGATTAATTTACTGTAAGGTTTTGCTTCATGCTCTGCTTTTGAGAAGACAATGAGCTCAGATCGAGCAGGCAGCTATCTGCGAAAGCAGAGGCGACGACAGAGGCATTAAGGCATCATCCCTCTCGACATTGTTTCCCTGCATTGACCCTGTTTTGCCCGTCTCCCAGGGGGTTCGGCCGTCTACTGCTCTATTGTTGCAAAGACCATAGTCATATTGATCTGCGTGAGAACCCGACACCAGTCCTAAAGGGATGTTTGAAATGACCACAATTTACACGCGCCCGGAAATTGATTTTGTGTTGGATCCCGCCGCGCTTATTACCTTAACCGAAGGCACCTTCGTGGCATATTCACGTAACGGCGCAGCGATTCAACCAGTTGGAGAAATGCTTTTCGAAAATCCCCCGGGCGACTGCCACATCGAGTGCGGCTCTCATCCGGACGGTGAGATTTTTACGGTGAAGATTACAACCAGCTTCTGGAATAATGCGGAGCCTGGGTCGCCTTCCAGCGACGGTGTTGTTCTGGTATTTAGCAAAAAGACCGGTGTACTGCTGACTGTTCTTCAAGATGGAGGACATCTTGCCGAGATGTGTACTGCGGCTGCGGGAGCAGTAGCCGCGAAATATCTCGCGCCCAGGAACATTCAGTGCATAGGGATTGTCGGTACAGGCATACAGGCGGAGTTACAACTCAAGTTTCTTCGGCATGTAACCACCTGCCGTAAAGTGAGAGTATGCGCCCGGAACATAGAACGGGCATCTGCTCTCCACGTGGAAGGATTCGATATAGAAGCCGTTTCGACGCCGCGAGAATTAGCCGCAACAAGTCAGTTGATCGTCACCACAACAGCAGGCTCACAATGGCTCCTCGATTCGAATGATGTGCGTCCCGGAACGCATATTACAGCCGTAGGAGCCAGCGGTGGAAACAAAACCGAACTTGATCCGAGGATCTTCTCTCGCGCTTCGATTTGTGCCGTAGATTGCCTGATTCAATGTTCGGAGTATGGCAACACATCTTTTGCGCTTGCAAAAGAAATTGTTAAGGTCGAACATCTTGTGGAACTGGGATCGCTCATCGAAGACCCCTCTCTGGGACGTTTATCTGATGACGAGATTACAATCGCCGACCTGACAGGTTTAGCAGTCCAGGATGTTGCCATAGCCAACTTTACAATTGCGGAATTGGCAGCGCTCAAACAAGCCATGCAGCCTGGCTTGTGCTGTGTGGATCGTGAATTTGCATACTTAAGTGACTGAGAGCAACTGTCTGCTTAAGATCCTGGCTGCACCATACGCGCCCCGCGAAAGAGGCCAAGCTAATACCCGGCCAGGAGAATCAGGAATATCAGCTAAGGTTCGAACGGCTCCGCGGAGTTGCTGTCATGTTCAACGTGACAGTGAAGGTAGACCCGCATCCAAGTGTGCTCTCGCAAAGAATGCTCCCACCATGCGCTGAAACGATTGCACTTGCAATTGCAAGGCCCAGGCCGCCACTTCTAGTGCCTTCACCTGTCTGTTCGGCGGCGCGATAGAAGCGCCTAAAGATGTGTGGAAGATGCTCTGCGGCGATACCCCGTCCTTCATCTCTGATCGTGACAATCACCTGTGTGGGCAATCGCTTCAACTCGACGAAAATTGAAGTCCGCGACGGTGAATACTTAACAGCGTTGTGCAACAGGATAAGGAAGAGCTGCCGCAGCATCGTTTGATCTCCTGTAACGATCTGCTCTACCATCACTGGGACGTGGATTTGAATCTGCTTATCGCGTGCTTGCAAAGCGACCAGGCCACAAGCCTCTTCGATCACTTCTTCTAAATGGACGGGGGCCTGTTCCAGGGCAAGCTGTCCGGCATCTGCCATCGACAGGGTGAAAAGACCCTCGATGATGCGATTCATCGTTGCCAGTTCCGCGTCAAGCGTCAGCAAACCATTTTTGTATTCATTCGAAGTGTGTGGCTGGGAGAGAAGGAGCTGCGCTTCTCCGCGGAGTACGGCCAGGGGAGTACGCAATTCGTGCGCGGCGTCGGAAACAAATCTGCGTAACTGGAGAACAACCGTGTCCAGACGATCGAATAGTACATTAAAGTTCGTGGCCAGACGCCCTACTTCGTCATGCGGATTTGACACCTTCAAGCGTGGCGTTGCTTCGTAAGGGCGCCCCGGAGAAAGCTTGCCCGTCAGCTCCTCGGCCTGTTGCGTTAACAGCAGGATCGGCAGAAGAGATCTGGATACGTACCATCTGGCGAGAAACGCCAGCAGTACGATGCTGCTAATCCATATGATCAGGAATTGCATTCTGAATGCGGCTTCGATTGCATCCACTTCTGAATTTGCTTCAAGCAGGACGAACCAGCACGACTGTCCTTGGATGCGAAACGGTATTACCGCGCGTCGAAACGAACCCGCCGTAGACTGCACGATGTCGAAAGTCGGCTGCACCTTTGATTTTGGCCGGATAGGTGGAAGCTTTATTTGAATATCACTTCGAGATTTAAACAGAATTCTTTCTTGCTGGTCATAAACACGAAAAAATTGGCGGTACAGGTCGAAATTCTCTGCTGCAACAGCGCCCTGAGGTGACTGCAGGAGCGCCATCAAAGGGAGCGAGCGGTTGACCATGCGCTCATTCCTGGTCTTGTGCAGCCCGGCGTCAAACACGGTGTAAACAGCGAGATATATACCACCGAGGACAAGACCTACCACAACGCAAAAAAGAAGGGTCATCCTCTGCCGGAGGGTGAGCCGCGACATCATAGCGATACGCCGACGGCGTAGCCCACCCCGCGTACCGTGCGGATCAGCTTTCTTTCGAAGGCGGAGTCGATCTTCTGCCTCAATCGATTGATATACACCTCAACAAGATTTGTTTCAGTGTCGAAATTGTAAGACCAGACATATTCGATGATTTCAGAGCGAGATACTGCTTTCGGTGAGTTCAGCATCAGCAGTTCCAGCAGGCTGAACTCCTTTCCAGTCAGCATTAAGGGCGTGCCTCCGCGGGACGCCGTGCGGCGATGCCGGTCCAGTTCCAGATCGGCGACTTGAAACCGCGCATTTCGGTCATGCAATCCTCTGCGGGTCAAAGCACGAACGCGTGCATGAAGCTCCGCAAGAACAAAGGGTTTGGTCAGGTAATCATCCGCGCCGGCATCGAGACCTTCGACGCGCTGCTCAATCATCGAGCGCGCTGTCAGCATCAGGATTGGAGTCTCAAGCCCGGTTTGACGTAGTTCCCGACAGAGCTGCAGCCCAGTCATTGCAGGTAGACGCAAGTCGAGGAGGACGATCTGGTATAGATTCTTCGTCGCCAATTCCAAACCGCGTTCAGCCGTTTCTGCAATGTCAACAGAATAGGACTGCTCTCGCAAAGCGCGGGCTATGAAGCTGGCGACCTTATGCTCGTCTTCAACAAGCAGAATGCGCATAGGCTGTGCAGATGATTGAGATTGAAGCAGATTTTATCATCCTGCATCGTCTGCCGAGGAAGATTCTAAGATAGACCATCCCCCACAGTCAGAGCGAGTTTGAAAATACTTCCAGGTCAAAAGAAAAATACACCACGGCAACGTGGTCCCCGCAATATCGCTTTCAATGCAGATAGACGTCCCCGGTGTTTGACGGACCTTTCTGGATTTCTCTGGATGTCCGGGGCAAGTACGTGGCGGAGAGAGAGGGATTCGAACCCTCGATAGAGCTTTTGGCCCTATAACGGTTTAGCAAACCGCCGCCTTCAGCCTCTCGGCCATCTCTCCGCGTCCCTGAATTATAGCGAACGAAGCATAGGTAGCGATATGCCCGATGCAATGGCAGCCCCAAATGCGCACTGGGGAATGTTTATCGAGCGCAAAAAACGCATTCTGCTCCGAACATCGTAAAATAATGGATATCGCAGCCAGCGATCCAGCAGGCACACTTGAAGCGTATCGCTCTTCTTTTTTTGCTCCTGTCTTTTGCCGGTATCGGGCCAACCGGTCATGCCCAAGCCACGCCACCGACCCAGGTTCACGATGCCAGCGCACTCAAGCCTCCGGTGGGCGCACGCGTCGCCATCGTTGAATTTGAGGACATGGAATGCCCCCGGTGCGGATTCGTGAATCCAATTCTGCGCGACGCAGCGGCAAAATATCGCATTCCCTGGGTACGGCATGACTTCCCGCTGCAAATGCACGTCTGGAGCTTTGACGCAGCAGTAGACGCGCGCTGGTTCGACACCAAATCGAAGAAGCTGGGAGACGATTTTCGTGACGCAATTTTTGCCAATCAAGCGAGCATAGAGACCAATGCGGACCTGCGTGCGTTTGCGGAGAAATTTTCCCAGCAGCACGGCGTTGGCTTCCCCTTCGTGGTGGATCCGCAGGGCAAGCTTGCTGCCGAGGTCAAGGCAGATTATGCGCTGGGCCAACGGATTGGTATTGAACATACGCCCACTATCTGGGTAGTGACGAACAAGACCGTTGGCGTTCCTTATGTGGAAGTGGTGGACATCAATCGGCTCTACCAAATCATTGACCAGGCGCTGGCAGACACCAGCGGTGAAAGTCGCACCGCGACACATGCCCGCCATCCCGGCCGTTAGGCAATACGGGGCATCGCAATCGTGCTTGGCGCGGCGTTATCCATTGACATGTTTCATGCTCGCTTCCGGATAGCGTAAACCAGCAGCCACGCCAAGCGGAGCTACTTTTTCCAGACGCTTGAGATCGTGGTCAGTGAGTTTCACCTCCACAGCCGCGGCGTTTTCTTCCAGATAGCGGATCTTTTTCGTTCCGGGGATAGGAACAATGTCCTTTCCCTGCGCCAGCACCCACGCCAATGCAAGCTGGGATGCGGTGCAGCCTTTTTCGCACGCGATATCTTCGACGTGCTGAACCAGCTCCAGGTTCCTCGCAAAATTCTCTCCCTGGAAGCGTGGGGAATGACGGCGATAGTCATCGGCGTCCAGATCCTCCAGTTTGCGGAATCTCCCGGTCAGAAATCCCCTGCCCAGCGGACTGTAAGCAACAAAGCCAATGCCCAACTTCCGGCAAGCATCCAGGATCTCATCCTCTGGGTCGCGGGTCCATAGGGAATACTCCGTTTGTAGGGCAGTGATGGGATGCACGGCTGCCGCGCGCCGCAGCGTAGCTGAGGAGGCCTCGGACAATCCCAGATGACGGACCTTGCCCTCCTGCACCAATTCAGCCATTGCGCCCACGGTTTCTTCAATCGGCACGTTCGGGTCGACACGATGCTGATAATACAGGTCAATTGTTTCGACGCCGAGTCGCTGCAAACTACTTTCGCATGCGCTTTTCACATACTCCGGTCTGCCGTTCACGCCAGAAACCTGGCCCGATTTTCCATCGCGCTCGATGCCAAACTTGGTCGCGAGAACAACATCCTCCCGTCGGTTGCGGATTGCCTTCCCGACCAGGACCTCGTTTTTGTGTGGGCCATACATGTCGGCAGTATCGAGGAAATTTATACCCAGATCCAGCGCACGATGGATCACTGCAATCGAGTCCTGCTCGCTTTCTGCCCCCACGTAAAAGTCGGACATGCCCATGCAGCCCAGTCCAAGGGCAGAAACCTTCAGTCCTTGTCCAAGTGTTCTCTGTTGCATCGTCGCTGCTCCTTTGAGCGGTTTGCCTTGTATATATAGATGCGCCGGGGATCGCCGTATCTCCATAAATCTTGCGAATTTCGATGACAGCCCGCGCTGCCGCAAGCGATCTTCGCAGTACACTGATTTTTCAAGAGCTCATCACATGAAAAAACTTCGCGTAGGTATTCTTTTCGGCGGACGCAGCGGCGAGCATGAAGTTTCATTGCTTTCCGCTGCGTCTGTTCTGAAAGCCATTGACCATAAAAAATACGATGTGCAACTGATTGGCATTGCTAAAGATGGCCGCTGGCTCACCGCCGCCGATGCCGCTCAGCTGTTGCCTTCGCTGCCTGCCACCAGAAAAGCGCATTTGCGGGCGGGAAATCCTGAGGCAACTCCGGGGGCCGCATTGCTGGAACGCGGCGAAGAGGTGCTGATGGTGCCGGTTCCCGCGCGCGGGGAGCAAGGGAGAAATTCTCTGGCGACTCTGCGCGCGAGCGCAGAATCCTCACTCAGTGTGGATGTGATTTTTCCCGTACTGCACGGCACATTCGGAGAGGATGGCACTGTACAGGGACTGCTGGAACTGGCGGACATTGCCTATGTCGGATCGGGTGTCCTCGGCTCCGCCGCGGGCATGGATAAGGATGTAATGAAGCGCCTTTTCACCGCGGCCCGGCTGCCCATACCGAAGCACGTCACCTTGTTGCGCCGAGAATGGAAGCAGAATCCGCGGCGCGCGCGGAAACAGATCGAGGCCGCTTTGCGCTACCCCATGTTCGTCAAGCCGGCGAACCTTGGCTCCTCCGTAGGTATCAGTAAGGCGCACGACCGCGACGGCCTGAATCAGGCAATCGATCTGGCTGCCAGCTTTGATCGCAAGATCGTCGTCGAGCAGAGCATTGGCGGCAAGCGCGGGAAGGCGCGTGAGCTGGAAATTGCCGTGCTTGGCAACGACGCTCCGGAAGCGTCTGTGGTTGGAGAAGTCGTTCCCAGCAAGGAGTTTTACGACTACGAAGCCAAGTATCTTAGTGAAGGCTCGCAGTTGATCATCCCCGCAAAACTAACCAAGGCCGAAACTAAACGGGTGCAGCAGATGGCCATCGATGCCTTCCGCGCCTGCGACTGCGCCGGCATGGCGAGGGTAGATTTCTTGATGGAGCCGGGCAAACCGAACCCGAAACGCTCGCGCAGAATTTACCTGAATGAGGTGAACACGCTGCCCGGATTCACCGCCATCAGCATGTATCCGAAGCTGTGGCAGGCTACAGGGCTTACCTATGGAAGGCTGATCGACCGGCTGATCGAACTTGCTCTCGAACGGCACCAGGAAAAACAGACGAGCAACTTTTCCCTTTGAGATTGCGGAACCAGGAGCTTCGCTGCTAAAGTTGATGCTCATTGTCTGAAGCAGTCTGCGTATAAGGAGGATTGTTGAATGATTTGGAAAGCTGCCGGGCACAAATTCTTATTCTCAATTGCCGTGGTTTTTCTAACTGCGATGACAACGATGCCGCTGATTCTCGCGCAGGACACTCTGCCCGTGGCGGAGCAGGCCAAGGTGGACGCCATTGCACAGAAGGTGCTGGCGCAGACTGGAGTGCCCAGTGCCTCGGTGGGGATTGTTAAGGACGGAAAAATCTCATATCTCCGGGCCTACGGCAAAGCGCAACTGAATCCGCCTGTGGCTGCTGGGCCGCAAATGCGCTATAGCATCGGCTCCATCAGCAAGCAGTTCACGGCGGCAGCGATCCTGATATTGCAACAGCAAGGCAAGCTGTCGCTTGACGATACGATCGCAACATGGCTGCCGCAGCTGACGCACGCCAACCAGGTGACCCTGCGTGAAGTTCTGTCGCACACTTCCGGATACCAGGATTACTACGCCGAGGATTATTCCATGCTGCCGATGAAGCATGCGACGACTGCGCAGGCCATCCTCGATAACTGGGGCAAAAAGCCGCTTGACTTCGACCCTGGCACACAGTGGCAATATAGCAACACCAACTACGTGATCGCGGGAAAAATCGTCGAAATTGTGAGTGGAATGCCTTTAATGAAATTCTTGCAGCAGAATATTTTTATTCCGCTCGATATGCGCAGCGTGATGAATTCCGATGGGCACCAGCTGGAGCAGACCGACGCGCGCGGTTATATTCGCCACGCACTAGGGCCGCTGCGCCCCGCGCCGCAGGATGGCGCGGGCTGGATGTTTGCCGCTGGAGAGTTGGCCATGCCGGTCCATGATCTGCTGCTGTGGGACATCAGCCTGATGAATCAGTCGCTTTTGCAACCCGCTTCCTACAAGGAAATGTTTACCGGAGTGAAGCTGAAGAACGGCGACGACACTCACTACGGGCTAGGCGTGCAAATCTTCAGCCGAGACGGGCACACCGTAATTTCGCACAGTGGAGAAGTCTCCGGATTTACCAGCGACAACGTAGTACTGCCGGAAGACAAGGTTGCGATTGCGGTTTTTACGAATCAGGAAGCTGTGGGCGCAGCCGGCGCCATTGCCTCGAACCTGGCAGTGTTGCTGGTTGGCCTGCCCGAAAAGAGGGCGAAGCAAACCACAGAACAGGCGCGCCAGATATTTCTCGGTCTGCAAAACGGAAAAATCGATCGGTTATTATTCACAGAAAACTGTAACGCATACTTCGACGCACAGACACTTGGGGATTATGCGTCCAGCCTGAAACCACTGGGAATACCACTGGAGTTTCGCGAGAGGATGAGTGAGCTGCGTGGCGGAATGACGTTTCGCATTTACGATGTCATATTTCCCGGCACGCATCTGGAAGTGACGACCTATCAAATGCCAGACGGTAAAATCGAGCAGTATCTGGTGATCCCGGGCAACTAAAAACGCAACAGGTATGTCATCTTCAGGTAAATGGTCTTGCTGTTATTCATCAGCGAGGAGCCGGTCGGCGGCAGAACAGGGTCGCTCGCATTGCAGAGTCCGTCCTGTTCGCGCGTACACAGCGCGCGGTTCACGTTGGCAAAATTCCCGATATACCCAAAGTAAACCGCCGTACCGGGATGCGGCAGATAAGTAAATAGAGCATCCGCGAATAACGTCTTAGAGTTTGCCGCGTTGGTGTACTGCGGATTGGGCAGCGTCGAAATATATTGTCCGATCAGGTTGAACGAGACCGCCTTTGTCATTTGATAGTTCCAGCGCGAAATCAACTCATGATTGTCGTAGACCACGGCGCCGTTCGCTGAATTGGTGAAGTGGGTATACACGTAGCTGTTCTGCAGGTCGATCGGGCTGATGGGCTTCACCTCCACATTCAGATTCGGTGCAGTCACATTGACTGGATCCGGACCTTTGTTGGCAGGCGGGGAATAGTTGATGACTGTCCCGGTATACACTCCCCCGCCAACGGCAATAAACGGCCAGGGTGAGGAGTAGAAGTTCACTCCGCTGGTATGGCTCTGGTACTCCACGTCTTGCGGCAATGCGGAATAATCCACGGGACGCAGACGGTCCTGGCCCAGGTCGATGTTGGCGGAAAGCGATGTGCGGTACTTGAAGGTAAAGCTGTATGACGGGTTGATGTAGAAATCGAGCGGTACGCCGGTATGGTCCCAGATACGCTCGGTGTAAATGCCAAGCCCGTGCGAGAGTATCGGCCCGCTCTTTGGCCGGAAGGTGTAACCGTAATAACCATTGGGCTCGCGCACATCGGGCCGACGGAAGAATCCGGTGTCGGTCACAAATCCGGCTGCGGTGTCGTTGTACGAAACCCACCAGTTTGTATGCAGGTCGGAATAATTCACTCCCTGCGAATATACCTGACCGCTACAGGAGAGGGTACCTGCTTCACACTCCTGTTCACCCTGGGTTGAATTGCTGATATTTTGTGTGGCGGAGGTGATGGCTTGCCCCGTCAGTGTCCAGCGATTCTTCAACCGGAACCGATAGTCAAAGCCCCCTGCGCGATTGTACGATCCGTGATATTCACGGTCTGCATAGATGATGCCGACGTTCGAAAGTGGTCCAACGTCTCGGTTAACTCGCCCGACAGCAAAATATGCCCGGCTGCCAAACTCTGGATTGCCGGGCGGAACCGCCTGACCGGGACTGCGGTCATCCACGCCCAGAATACCCAGCGCCCAGGGCCCAAGTTTTCCCGTTAGCCTGGCTCCATACTTGGGTAGCTCAACGTTGTTGGTGTAATACAGGCTGACCGGCGTCATGAAATAGCTGCTGTTTTCGATAAAAAACGGCCGGACCTCAGCAAAATATGGAGGAAAACGCTGGTTCGGCGTGGCCGGGTTGTCGATACCCACCTGGCTGAAGTCGGGATTCAGCGTCGTATCGAGCACCAGGCTGTTATGCAGAATGAATTTCGCGTCCATCCCGGCATAGCCCTGCAGGTGCTTGTCCATAAAATATGGATTGAGTGGATCGACGGTGTTTAACTGACGCAGGTTCCTGGCAAGCACGTAAGGCTGAAATTGCAGGTTCTGCCCGTGCGCTACGTCCCGAAAGCCATCTGCCGCAATGTCCTGGGTAAGTACACCGGCAACATTGTGCCGATTCTGCGGCCAGAAAACAGACTCGTTGGCATGAGAAATGAAACGCTCCAGTACGACGCCCCAGGTCCGCATTTGGCCGGGAGCTGCCTTGGCGAAATATAGGCTTGCGAACGGAATCCGCATCAATACGGCATAGCCATTCGGAGTGCGTTTCCCCCATGTGTCCCAGACCGTATCGAAGGAATAATCGGAACCGTTTTGCTCGCTGTAAAGGGCATCCGCTTGGATGCCCAAAGCATTGGTCTTGAAGATGAACGCTCGCCGTTGGTCGTGGAAGGTGTCTAGGAACACTTTGACCATGTCATCGTCGCCGAGCGAATCCCTCGCCAGCATGTGGGCGCGAACCAGCTTGGGCGTGCGGTCCTGGCAGACAAAAGCCACAAAAAAATATTTATGTGTATACCCCATGTAAGCCACCGTTGGTTCGGTCGAAGGCTTGCCGTCATCGGGATATCTTTGAGTGAAATTTCGGATCTCTAGCATTTGCCGCGCGGTGCTGGAGCGAACCGGCGCCACCATAAAATCGCTCAACTTTGGTTCAGCATCCAGTTGGGGAATCAAAACATGCGCTGGGTGCCGGATATACGCATGGACGTCCAGGTCCAGCGATGCTTCCGGCGCGGAAGGCAGAGAAGCCGGAAGCGTGGGGTCGGCCTTGGCAAGCCCTTTTTCCGCAGATGAAGACGCAACAAGTGGGAGGCACTGCATAAGGCCGAAAAGGGCCAGTAATAGGGTGTAGGAGCCTCGCCGCATCAATTTGCTGAATTGTCCCGGGTAGATGGTGTGTAGATGTTGTCTTCATTGTAGGGGAGTAAAGCTGACGATTCCAACGTCCTACATGTGTTTAGACGCGTGGAAACGGAGACGGTTTCACAAGAAATCTACGGACAGGACAGCAATCGGGCCAGGCGGACTCTAAAACAACTGGCTCTGCCGGCGCGGCAGCTCAATGCCGAAATGCTGATATGCGAGTTTAGTCGCTACGCGTCCGCGCGGTGTTCGGTCCAGAAAGCCAATCTGGATCAGAAATGGCTCGTACACTTCTTCGAGTGCGTCCTCTTCCTCCGCCAGTGCTGCGGCCAGCGTATTCAGGCCAACCGGTCCACCGTCGTATTTGTCGATGATGGTGCGCAGCAGTCTCCGGTCCATCTCATCGAATCCGTGCGCATCGACCGCCAGCAGATTCAGCGCCGACATCGCCGTGGGCCGGTCGATATGGCCGGCGCCGCGCACCTGTGCATAGTCGCGCACCCGCCGCAGCAGTCGATTGGCGATGCGCGGTGTTCCCCGGCAGCGCATCGCAATCTCCGCCGCGCCATCATCGTCGATAGGCACGTTCAGCACCTCTGCCGAACGATGCACGATGATGCGCAACTCCTCATCGGTATAAAATTCCAGCCGCAGCAGAATCCCAAATCGCGCCAGCAGCGGAGAGGCCAGCAGTCCGGGCCGCGTTGTCGCTGAAATGAAGGTGAATGGGTGTAGGTCCATGACATGCGTGCGCGCCGCAGGCCCCTGCCCGATGATGATGTCCAGCTTGTAATCTTCCAGTGCCGTATACAGCTTTTCCTGCAAGGCCGGTTGCAGCCGATGGATCTCGTCGAGGAACAGCACCCGGTGCTTCTTCAGATTGGTCAGGATGGCAGTCAGATCGCCCTGGATCTGAATGGCCGGCCCGGAGGTTTGCTGAAAGCCGACACCCAGCTCATTGGCAATAATGTTGGCAAGCGTGGTCTTGCCCAATCCAGGAGGGCCGGAGAGCAAAACGTGATCGAGCGCTTCTCCACGATTGCGGGCGGCTTCGAGCGCAATTGACAATTGCTCCTTTGCCTTGTGCTGCCCAATGAACTCATTCAGCCGCTGTGGCCGCAGCTTCAGTTCAAGCGCAAGGTCTTCCTCCACCGGTTCGGCGGAGACAATTCGGTCCGATGATTTGTTCAAGTCCATGCAAGCGGATGGTATCGTGAGCGACGGCTCGATGCAATGCTCGCGTCGCTGCCGTTCCCGCACTTTCAATATTGCCCGGGAATGCTTCCCGCGTAGTGGTCACGCTCAGCGATTTAGTAAACTCAGCAACAGCCCATGCGCGTATTCAACATTGAGGTTCGCAGACCGCAGATTGTCGCCGCGGCCATGCTGTTTTTGTTCGCCGCGCAGTGTCTCTGGGTGGTCCATCGCCAGCAGTTGACGCGCACAGATTATCAATTTGCCCGCTGTGGGCGCGAACTGTGGGAAAAGCCTTCCCCGCTGGCCGGCTATCTCACCTCCTGCGGTAACATCAGCGACGGCACTTTTGCCTATCGCGTGGCAGGCCTGCCGCTTACTCTGGAGCGCATCCTTGTTGGCCAGCCAGCCAGCACATCCCCGTGGGAGATGCGCCACATGGTCCGGGATGTGTTGCTCCTGCTGCGGTTGCCCTTCATTCTTTTCGGGGTGTGGCTCGGCGGCGCAATCTGGTGGGTGTCGCGGCGGTTATATGGGAATGAGGGTGGTTTTATTGCGCTGGCGCTCTATTGTTTTTCTCCGGAGATGATCCGGGTCTGTGTGCGGCCCAATAACGAAATTCTTGCTGCCTGGGGAATATACGGCATTCTCTATACGGCCATCGGCATGGCGCACACCATGCAGGGGCCCACGAGAAAATGGCGTCCACGCATGGTCTTGTTGGCGCTTGCCCTGGGCCTGACTGCAACCGCGCATGTTTCGGCGGCCGTCCTGGGGTTCCTGCTGGCGCTTGGTTTCATGTTGTATCTGGCGGAAGGGAAGCGCCCGCAGATCATTCCCGTACTGGGTATCGTCACTCTCGGGGCATGTTTCATTCTGCTGGCGTCGTACACGTTTAACCTGGATGCGTTGAGTTACGTGGTGGAAAGCGCGGACGCATTGATGTGGTTCTCCTGGATCGGCGCGCACCATATGTTCCTGACGCTTCCCAATGCCGGAATCACGATTGCCGGCATCGTGGCGTTTTTTCTGTATTTGTTGGATCGGCGCTCGCGCTATTTCGGCAACACCGCTCCGTTCCTCGTCGCACTGCTGCTGCTATCGCTCGAAACCACAGGCGTGCTCTCGGAGCCTTGGATCTGGGCCCTTCCTTTCCTGCTGACCTTTATCGGTGGAGTGTTTGCCGACGTTCTGGAATCCCGTCATCGCTGGATGTTTCTGCGCCTCGCTGGTGCCCTGCTCGTTACCCAGGCGGCGCTCTGTGTCGCCAGCCTTCGCCTGCTGGTGCAATGACATGAAAATGCGTGATTTCAACCCCAGCGGGTCGGCCTGATAAATGCCTGTTTCACGCCCCGGCAGCTGTAAAATCGCCCCCAAACCCTGTATCCTGTAAAGAGACCTTCAGCTCCATCCGTCAGCCTGTTCCAGAGCCTCGCGGATCGGCCTTTGGCTCATATTTTTCTAACGCGGCACGATAAAAAACATGGCAGACGAACAGAATCCTCAACTCCCCCTTGGTAATAACGGTAGCGAGGGCGCGCCTCCTGGATCTCCGTTGGGCGGCCCCACAGGTCCCGGCGCGGCAAACATGATCTTCATCAATATTGAAGATGAAATGCGCCGCTCCTATCTTGACTACTCCATGTCGGTCATCATCGGGCGCGCGCTGCCGGATGTGCGCGACGGCCTCAAGCCGGTGCACCGGCGCGTGCTGTACACCATGCACGAGATGGGCCTGCAACATAACAAGAAATACACCAAATGCGCCAAGGTCGTCGGGCAGGCGATGGGCCTCTACCATCCCCACGGCGACGCGTCCATCTACGACACAATGGTGCGTCTGGCGCAGCCGTTTACCATGCGCTACACCATGGTTGACGGGCAGGGAAATTTCGGCTCCGTGGATGGCGACCCACCGGCTGCCATGCGGTACACCGAAGCGCGCCTGACACGGATCGCCGGAGAAATGCTGGCCGATATCGACCAGGACACGGTTGACTTTACGCCGAATTACGATGAGAGCACGCTGGAGCCTGTCGTCCTTCCAACCCGCATTCCCACACTCATCGTGAATGGATCCAGTGGCATCGCGGTGGGCATGGCGACAAACATCCCGCCGCATAATCTAACGGAAATTGTGAATGCCGCCATCGAGATGGTGAACAATCCCCATGCCGGCCTGGCGGAAGTGATGCAGCATGTGCAGGGCCCTGACTTTCCCACTGGCGGATTCATCTACGGCCGCAGCGGAATTACCGAGGCATATCGCACTGGACGTGGCCGTTTCCTGATGCGCGCTCGCGTCGCCATTGAAAATATCACCCAGGGCCGCCAAGCGATCATCGTCACTCAGATTCCATATCAGGTGAACAAGTCGAAGCTCATCGAGCGCATTGCCGACCTGGTCAATCAAAAGGTGATTGAAGAGATCAGCGACGTGCGCGATGAAAGCGATCGCGACGGAATGCGCATCGTCATTGAACTGAAGCGCACCGCCGAAGCGCAGATCGTGTTAAACCAGCTTTACAAGAACACGCAGATGCAGGACAGTTTCTCGATGATTTTTCTGGCGGTCGTCAACGGCCAGCCAAGGGAACTCAGCCTGCCGCAAGCCATCCGTCACTTCCTCGATCATCGCGTGGATGTCGTGCGCCGGCGTACCGCGTTCCTGCTGAAAAAGGCGCGCGAACGCGAGCACATCCTGGAAGGCTACAAGATTGCACTCGATAACCTCGATGCCTTCATCCGCATCATCCGTGGTTCTTCCTCCCGCGCGGACGCTCGTGAAAATCTACATCGCTTTTCGCTCGGCAAAGAGATTGTCATCAAGCTCGACAAGGACACCACTAACCTGACCGCTGAAGCTGGCATGACCTATCGCCAGATCGATGCTGTTCTGGAACTGCAACTCTATCGCCTCACCCAGCTTTCCATCGACGAACTGTTGAAGGAGCTGGCCGAAGTGCGCGAACGCATTGCGGAATACGAGTCGATTCTCGCCAGCGAGAAGAAGCTGCGCAGTGTCATCGTCAAGGAGTTGGAAGCGGTCAAGAAGGAATACGGCGATGCCCGCCGCACGGAAATTCTCGATGAGACCGCAGAGTTGCAGATGGAAGACCTGATTGCCGACGAACAGGTCGCAATCACGGTTTCGCATTCGGGCTACTTGAAACGCACCGCAGTCTCCACATATCGCCAGCAGCGCCGTGGCGGCACAGGCCGCTTCGGCATGCGCACGCGCGAGGAAGATTTTGTCGAGCAGCTCATCATCGATTCCACCCATGCTTATCTGCTCTGCTTCACCAACACGGGCCGCATGTACTGGCTTAAGGTGTATGAGATTCCCGATGTCGGCGCGGCGGGCAAGGGCAAGGCTATGGCCAGCCTGCTGAGTTTGCAGCCCGGAGAAAACATCTGCGCCATTCTGCCTGTGCGCAATCTGGAAGAGGAAGGCACGTTCATCTTCTTCGGCACCCGCCAGGGAACGGTGAAGAAAACGCCGCTGAAGGACTTTTCCAATGTCATGGCGAAGGGCATCATCGCTATCGGCATCGACAAGGATGACGAACTGGTCGCGGCACGGATCACGGATGGCAAGCAGATTGTGTTCCTTGCCACCCATGACGGCATGGCGATCCGTTTCAACGAAAACGATGTTCGCTCGATGGGCCGCCCTGCCTACGGGGTTCGCGGCATCGATCTTTCCAAGGACGATTATGTGGTGGGCGTTGCGGTCACTCCAAAGGAGCGTAAGAAGGGCAATGGCGGTGACGATTGTGCCTGCCTCATCCTCTCTGTCACCGATAACGGCTACGGCAAGCGCACTGACGTGGACGAATATCGTCTGCAAACGCGCGGCGGCAAGGGCGTCATCAACCTGAAGACAATGAAGAAAAATGGCAAAGTCTGCTCGATCAACCTGGTGGATGACGCCAGCGAGCTGATGGTCATCAGTCAGTTTGGCAAGATCATCCGCATCGACACGAAAACCGTGCGCGCCGCCGGACGCTCAACCCAGGGAGTCCGGCTGCTCAACCTGGAAGAGCCGGACAAGGTCGCCGCAGCCGTTGTGATTCCGCCGGAAGAAAAGGAAAATGGCGACGAGCCGACATTGATTCAGTAGCGCGTCATTGGATCGTGTCGAGGTGCGGGAAGGGGGACAAAACCCGCCCTTCACCCCGGACTCGTCCGCTTCGGATCTTCAAGAGGAAAGCAACGTCGCTCGCTTCCTTTTTCGTTCCGAGTAGGCGCGCAGACGGGCCAGCGCCATCGACAAGCCAGTGTAAACCAGCATTACCGCGCCTGCCGATGCTATGAACGCGAGTGTCTGACCTGGCCATCCAAGGGATTCTCCCGTATGTGTCCAGCGGTCCAGTTCGCGCAGACGAGCTCCTAGGTTTTTGCTGGCAAACGGACGCCACTCGACCACCGCGTCCGACTGCGGATCGACCAGCAACTGGCCCTGCTTTTCCGCGTGGGCGCCATCGCCTGTGTCGATAGTGAACAGGATCGGTTCGCCAGCCTTGTCCGGAACATCCATCGTAATGATCTTCCAGCCGGAAACCTGCAGCTCCGCTCGCGCCAGAGCAGCCTGCCACAGGGTTCCGGCCGCGATGAGCCGGTTTGCCCCCGTCGGCTGAAACACATGGTCCGGCGGCGGAGTCACATTGCCGGTGGCGCGAAATAACAGCGTATTTGCCCAGCCATAGGCAAGCACAATGCCTGTCAGCACGATGATTAATAATGGAATCGCGCACCAGAAGCCGATGGTGTTGTGCCAATTCCAGTCGCGCGCCCGTCCGCCCTTGCCGCCGCGGAACCACAGTACGGCGCGGACATGTTTCCATGTAAAGGCGCGAGGCCACCAAAGGAACAGGCCGCTGATAAGCAGAAACAGAAAGCACAGGCTGACGGCTCCCTTGACCTGCCTGGCTGGTGCCCGCAACCTGCCGTAGGCGCCAAACCACCGGTGCAGCCCTTCCACTTTGCCGAAAAAGCGGCGCATTCCCACCGCGCCATGGCCGAGCACCTGACCCGTATAAGGGTTCATGTAGAGGACGGAGTAGCGGTCCATCTGAAACATCACTGGGGAATTCGGTCGGGAGGACAGAACAATCTTCGGAGGTGGAATCCGCTCCGCATCGCGCGCTCTGCGAATCAATTCTTCGACGGGAAGATATTGCGCATCGATTGAAGGCTGTACGGCGCGGATGCCGCTTTCACCCCACCGCAAGAATTGCCGCTGATAGGCGAGCAGCATTCCAGTGACGGCGAAGAATAAGACAATCAGGCCGACAGTGGAGCCAAGAATCAGGTGGGGCCAGAACATTAGTCGGCGGACATTCATACTGGATGGCCCCACACCTCGCAATACTATATGTCCTTCGGCAACGCGCTTACCTTATGGGACCAAAGAGGGCGCTGGCGGTGGGAATCCTGCTCTGCATATGGTCACGGGTCTGCTCAGCAATTTTGATGTAGTGGGCCTTATCGTCGCCCGGTTTGTAGGCAAACACCACACCGAGTGCGCCGATGGTGTTTCCCGCCTTGTCCTTCAAGATAAGTTCATCCTCGAAGTGGTGTTCTTTATCATTTACTTCCAGGTTGCTCTTGCCGGTGCGGATGCAGCGCATATCGTCCTCATCGCCCAGCTTGCCGATGCGCCCGAAGTTGGACGCGATGATGACATTTTTTCCGTCCGGCGCGGTGACGTGCATGGCCATCAACAGAATTTCCGGGTGCCGGACTAGCGCTTTATCGACCAGTTGCTGCGCGTAAGGAGCGGCCTGGCTGAATCCGAGATCCATCTCCTGGGGGCTGACCTGCCGCAGTCCGGCCACCGCGGCCTGGCGCGCCGGGGTCTGTTGCGCCATCGCCGGAACCCCGGCCAGCATCGCCAATAGCATTGTACCCATAAGAAATCCTGTCGCCTTCATATCTCTCCTGTGAATCAGCTCATTTTCGCTGCATCCACTACATTGCCCCTTCCACATTGGCCCGCCCTGAATCAGACGTGAAATTGCTTTCATACTCTCCGGCTTTTTGCTGGCGCTCTTTAACGGATCCGGATGTATCGACGCAACACTGGACGAGGATTACTTCCAGAGCGGGGCAGAGAGTTGAATCGATGGTGGCAGTGACCAGATCTGATTCGGTTGATTGTATCCGCATGGCTGTACGGTCAGGGTGTCCGACGCGTCCTTGGTAAGACATTTCCGGTCCGCGTCGATCAGGTTCCCAACCAGCGTGTATTTCCAATGCTGAGAATTGTTTGGCGCACATGCGCGCATTCCCACCTTGCCATTTGTAACCGCAAGACACTGGCCTGCCGACTCCAAAGCCCCGGCGGATGTAAAAGTCCACGTTTCCGCGTGCGTCCCCGAACATTCGCCGACATGTCCCGGTGCCGCCAGACAGCGGCTATAGGTTGAAATATCGTGGCTCTTTCCGTCGGCAATCATCGTGATAGTTCCGGTGCGCGCCGGCGCTCCACAAGAAGCCGTCGGATGAATGCGCCAGATTGCAGTATCGTGGGAAGAAATGTCGGCGTGTAGCGAAGATGCTGAGGACTGGCGCGTCTCGTCCCAGAGATTCTGAGCATTGAAACTGCATCCCGCGTTCGCCGCAAAACCAAGATCGGAAAGATGCAGCTCTATCGGCAGGGGTTCCGCGCCACGGTTCAGTACGGCGACCGCATAATCATTGTTCCTGAGCTGCTTCAAAAGCACGTCCATTGTGGGAGTGCGCCGCACCAGAGTTGCCATCCGTCCCAACGTGTCCTGATCGACCGCGATGATTGCCCGATTACTGAGGATTGCCACCGACTCCGCGCTGAGCTTCTCGAGGTTAGAGCTTAAGATAAGCGGCGCCGACATCATCGACCACAGAGCCAGTTGGCTGCGCGTTTCGGCAACGGTCAGGCCCCGGTCGCCGCCTATAATAAAATCCGCGTCGTTCCAGTTGCCGGGCTTCTGGAACCGGCCCAACGGAAGATTGTAGGCATAGTTCCAAAGCACGCTGTCGAATCGCCCGGCATCGGGTTTTGCAGTATCGTAGGTTTCAATGTCCGTGCCCTCGCGCCATAGCTGGCCGTAGCCGCGAACCCAGGTCAGCACATCGTACCAGTCCGGCGTGTCCTGAAAATATGCCGGCGCGGACTCCGAAAAAACTGTTGGTCGTCCAACAGTTTTCAACGCCGCACTCTGTGCTGCATAGGCTTTTCGGTAGGCGGCGTTATTGCTGCCGCCCTTGGGTACATACACGTTGCAGCCATCCAGCTTTAAATAGTCCACACCCCAGGAAGCAAACAGTCTGGCGTCTTGCAGGAAGTGATCTCGGCCCCCACCTTTGGGATCGCCGCTGCCGGCAAATCCTCCGCAGGTGTCGTAGCCTGCGTCTTCGTAAATGCCGAATTTCAGACCCAGCGCGTGGACCGCATCCGCCACCGGTTTCATTCCTTGTGGAAAGCGTTGCGGATCGACCTGCAGGTTGCCGTGGGCATCACGATCTTTCAGCATCCAACAGTCGTCGATTGTCACAGTGTTATAGCCGTGCGCGGCCAGGCCGCTCTTCACCAGCGTCCGGGCATTCGCAAGAATCGTCTGCGAGGTGAAATTGCATTGGTAATGCGCCCAGTCATTCCAACCCATTGGAGGTGTGACGGCGAGCTGCGGAGCATTCTCCGCGGCCGAGGCGAAACTTGGCACGGCCACAATCCAAAGGCAGGTGAGAAACAATATGGTCAGTAGAAACGACGGAAGGCGATGCGTGAATGCAGTTCTGGCTGGCATGAAAATTCCCCGATCGATAAGATTTCCTGAAGCGGATGCGAACATGGCTCCATCAGCAGGAACATTCCAATGTGCAGTTATGTTTCTTTTCAATGAAAAGGTTTTTTCCTGGCGTAGTCGTCCACTACTCTATCTTTGTTGCCTGCACCAGCAATTCGACTGAAGGCGCGATCATGTCCCGTAAAACTGCCTGTGGCTGCTCTGCGGATTTCACAACGGAGAGATCTTGCTGACGCGCTTCCAATGCAACGGTTCGATTGTTTTTCAAATTGTCCAGTGCCTGCAAACCAATCGCGGCAACCTGGTTCAAGCCATGCGAAAGCGGGACCAGCTCCTGCGTGAGTGCTGACTTCGACAGCATGGGCTGGAGTTGCGCGTCGTTATCGCGCCATGCGGTCAGCCATTTTCTGGCCTGTTGCCATTGTTCCGCCGTTGCCTTCCCGGCAGCGATCTGTTCAGCGATATCGTGAAACTTCCGCGCCGTCTCGCTCTCCGGGTGCGCGGCATCCACTAGGCGATTCAATGGGACTAAGGTGGTAATGGATTTGCCACCTTCGAGGTTGTATCGAGTGTATCCAGACGGGGGCTGTACCACGTCGGCAAGGACTTTTAGCGCCGTTGGGTTGGCATTTCCGCTCATCCGCTGCAACATTTCATTTATGTCCGCCGTGGAATTCAGCCCGTAATACTCCAATTTCAAAGATTCGATCGCTAGCCTCTGATACATGGAGTTGACGTCCCGCACGGGCTGTGGCGACCAGAACCGTTCCGCGACTGCGGCCAGATACGGCCAGATCTGGCTGTTGATTGTTTCCTGCGTGACATACTCGCTCCACATGGCGGCCTCGCCGCCTAGAATGCGCGCCTGCTGTTCCGTGTTGAGCGTGGCCGCCTCGCCTCCCAGCGGATCTGCCAGGTAATATTTCGACGTCGGATAATCTAGATTCAGGTAATACGGTGTCGAAAGGATGCCGCGATTTCCCTGTCGCGCGGCCTGCGCCAGGGATGCAAGTCCGCGCCAGGACTGAATCACCACATCATTCGGGGTGCCCGGCTGCAACACCTCGTCCCAGCCCTCCATAACCTTATGGTGTTTGGCGACCAGCTTTTGTACCCGGGCGGTGAAATATGCTTGCAGTGCCGCATTGTCGGCAAGCCCATGCTTGTGCATGAAGCTCTGGATCTGCGGGTTGGCATCCCATTCCTTGCCGTTACACTCATCGCCGCCAATATGGAAATATGTGTCAGGAAACAGCGCGGCCATCTCCCCTATAAATGGATCGATAAATTTGTATGTGGAATCCTTTGTTGGGTCCATTGCGGCATTCAGCACGCCCATATGACGCGCCACTTTATAAGGCCCCGGCCCGCTTGCCAGTTGGGGATAACCGGCGAACCACGAAGTTGTGTGGCAGGGCATATCGAACTCCGGAACTACGCGAATCCCCCGGTCCCTCGCATATTCGATCACTTCACGAATCTGGTCCTGCGTATAGTAAAGACCGTCCGACCCCTTCTCCTGTAGCAGCGGAAACTTCTTGCTTTCCACCCGGAACCCCTGGTCATCCGAAAGATGCCAGTGGAAGACATTCAGCTTCACCGCTTCCATCCCATCCAGATCACGCTCCAGGACAGGGATGGGAATAAAGTGGCGGCTGACATCGATCATCATGCCCCGCCACGGAAAGCGCGGACCGTCATCTATAGTGACGGCGGGGACGCTGAAGCCCTGCGGCGTAATCCTTACCAGTTGCAGAAAAGTCTGCAACCCGTGCAGCACGCCCAAAGGGTTAGGAGCGGTCAACCGCACCTGCGTCGGAGTGATCTCCAGATGATATGACTCGTCTTCGCCCAATTGCTGGATCGCGTCGCTCGCTCCCGCGGTTTGAACGATAAAGTGGGCCGGATTCGCTTGCTCCTCGAGCACTAACGGAAGCCCTGTCTCTCTTGACAGCGTATCCAGAAAACGCATCCGCGCGCGCTTCAGCCTTGGCTCCATATGCCCTTCGAAAGTGATGCCGAAGGTCCCATCGATTCTGAACTCCCCCTGGCCCTGAACGGTGTGCGCCGGCAACGGCATGATCGGCAATGGAGCTTGCGTCTGCCCGCGTAGCGACCGGAACGGGACGGTCATGGAACAGCCAAGCAGAAGAATGCAAACCGTACGCGCGGAACCAGACTTTGCCAAGACGCTTCCTCCGGTCATCATGTGGGGATTCTCGTTTGCCGGGCCAGAAAGTTTCCGCTGGATTGGCGATCAAGACAGGCGCCATTCACTTGCAAGAACCGCGTGGCTATGCAGCATCCTCGACAATCGATCTTAGCATTAAGGGTAACTTTTTCTTATGTATTATTATGGATTATTTCGCTATCAGGAAGTTTCGAGGGTAATATCTATATCTTTGAGAATGTCTCAAAAGTCGATCCAGGTAGCAGGCAAGCGTAACCTCCAGAGTATTCGCCACTCAGGGAGCAAAATATTGCGGTCCTGAATGTCGCTGAAAGCGGCCCCGGCTGGATGTACTTGAATCGATACCGGTGCGCCAGCCGGGTTCGCGTCAAATACATCCTGGCGCACAAATACCTTCTCCGCTTGGTCCGGCGAGAAGATATTGAGTTTGCTTTGCAGTATTTATTTGGAAAGCATGTTGCAAGCGTCAATGGGGTTCTGACTTTAATGCAGCACGGGCAGCAGGGAGCTCCTTCCAGCGAGAAATATCGCGCCTATAATCAGGCTGTAAATCGCTGTCAGGGCGGAAACAAAGCGTAGAAATTGAGGCCGCCGATGGGAGATGCCGAACACCCCGGCTGCCGACGTGGTCATCAATGCATTCATCGTCAATAGACCGACGAGAAACACTCCCAAACCAGACTGAATTCTTGGCGGAGGGAGAGGGATTCGAACCCCCGTTACCCTTGCGGGTAAAGCGGTTTTC
>JADEYI010001117.1_pt1 | contig 23704 bp, 23 predicted proteins | sample 8542331 | NCBI WGS metagenome assembly JADEYI01 (sample SAMN16510988, study PRJNA670497) | mine drainage metagenome | isolation source: biofilm near Copperflume 1 | place: Germany: Marsberg coppermine Kilianstollen | collected 2018-02
TGCCCTTCGTCCAGGACGCCTACCAGAACCGCCAGAACCGCGTCCACCTCCGCCTCGCCGCCCTCAACGAGAACCCCGCCAGCAGCGCCCTCTTCGCCTCCTACCAGCTCGCCACCGACACCCTGCGGCCACGCCTCCTGCTCACCTACGGCAGCGCCGCCACCATCGACCAACGCGATCCGGCAACGCTACCATCAGGCCGCATCGCCACGCCCGGCCGCCCACAGGGCGCCGGCGCACCGGCGCCGCCCGCCAGGCCCCACCGCCCCGGCCGCCGCTAGCAAGGAGACCACCATGGCCGCCAACATCGCCGAGATCCGCGCCAACGTCCGCAAGGACCTCCACGACGAGGACGCCAGCGCCTACCGCTGGATCGACGCCACCCTCGACCGCCACATCACCCGCGCGGTCCGCGAGTACACGATCGCCGCCCCTCTCGAGCAGAAGACCACGATCGCCGCCACCGCCGGCTCACGCGACCTCGCCGTCGCCTCACTCTCCGGCCTGATCACCATCGCCTGCAGCGCCGCCGGCGCCCGCGCGATCATCGTCTACACCCTCAGCGGCGACACCAACATCCGCTTCATCGAGAGCACCGACAGCGGCCAGACATTCGGCACAGAAACCAGCATCGCCACAGCGTCAACCGCTGTCGCCGACCTCGCCGTCGCCTACAAGGACAACACCGGCACCGCCGTAGTAACGTGGGTCGAGTCCGGCCGCCTCTCTGCGTCCCAGCGCAGCGGCACAGGCGCGTTCGGCGGCGCCGTCCAGCACCCCACCCCCACCAACTCCCTGAGCGGCGTCGCCACCGCCTTCGTCTTCGACTGGAACGTCGTCCTCACCGGCATCGAGGCCACCACTCTCCGCCCCACCGTCTGGACCACCACCTTCGGCGACGGCGTCGACCAGACCGCCGGCACCTGGGCGCCACTCGTCGTCCAGCAGCAGGCCGAGCAGGACGCCCAGGTCACCTACCGCGCCCCCTCCCTCGCCTACACCGACCAGTACCACATGCGCTTCGTCGAGGCCGACGCCTTCACCGGCGGCGCCACCCGCACCTGGCGCTCCGCCCTGATCACCAGCCTCTTCTGGCCCGCCGGCCCCTTCGCCTGGCGCACACCCGCCCCCGTCAACTACAGCGGCAGCGAAGGCCTCGCCCTCGCCGCCGGCGCCAACTACGCCTACGAGTCCGCACCCGACCTCGTCCTCTCGGCGCCCCGCCAGCTGCTCAGCCAGCAGCTCACCGGCCGCGTCATCCAGGCCGACATCACGGAGGCCGCCGGCGGCCCCACATCCGGCGCCATCCACGGCGCCATCGACATCGACAACAGCGACGGCGCACTCGCCGGCCCACCAGCGCCGATCCAGCTCGGCAACCTCGTCAAGGTCAGCTGGGGCTACCTCGTCAACGGCGCCGGCGTCACCTCCACCATGGCCGACCTCCAGATCGCCCGCATCGGCTACCGCCGCACCGGCGGCGTCTCCGTCCTCCGCCTCGAGCTCACCGGCGGCTGGGCCCAGCTCGCCCGCGACCGCCAGCGCACCGCCATCTTCCACGCCGCCGGCGCCAACACCTACCAGACGATCCTCACCCGCCTCTTCGCCCGCGCCGGCCTCGCCCTCTCGACGAGCGGCGCCAGCGCCCGCACGGCGACGATCACCCCCGCCTTCCAGATCGCCCCCGAGACATCCGCCCTCACCGCCCTCCACCGCGCGCTCAACTTCCTCAGCGACCGCGTCACCATGGACAGCGGCAGCAGCGCCCGCATCACCGAACCACTCGCCACACAGCCCAGCGCCTACACCTTCGGCATCGACCACCCCATCTACGAGGCCGAGATCGCCCAGGTGGTCACACCCGCCTCACAGACCGCCGCCGTCGGCCAGGGCGCCTACGGCGAGGCGATCGACTTCACGAACGCCCAGGCCTACATCGGCACCCGCGAGCTGATCCGCGACCTCACCAGCACCACCGGCGCCCAGGCCGCCGCCACGGCCGCGGCGCACCTCCGCCAGTCGCAGCTCGACCAGCCCGGCGGCCGCCTCGTCGCGCCCCCGTCGTGCGGCCTCCAGCCGCTCGACGTGATCGACATCAGCGACCCCCTCGTCCAGCCGGCGCCGATTCTCCGCCGCGTCCAGCAGATCCGCTGGCGCTACGACCAGGCCAGCGGCACCTATGAACAACAACTCACCCTCGGCGCCGTATGACAACAGAACACACAAGCGCATTGCGCGCCCCTATGGCCACACAACAGACACGGACGATGAGACAACCATGACCACCCAACAGACTGAACCACACGCCGGCATCCTCAAGGCCTGGGACAGCGGCACCTGGACCGCCACCGTCCAGCTCACCGGCTCCCTCACCCTCTGGCTCCGCAACGTCCCCGTATCACGCGGCATCCCCGCAGCCGAGCTGGTGGTCGGCCGCAAGGTCGCCGTGCTACTGTTCGACCCAACCAATCCGGCGGACGCCGTCATCACGGCGATCTACACATGACACCCACATCCCTCCGCCCCGCAATCATCACCCGCGCCGTCCCACCGCAGTGAGGACGGGCCGGGGAGGGGGCAGGTCGGCGCGGCGGCTCGCGCCTGGAGAGCGATCATCCTGATCGGGCGCCGTGCTAGGATGGCGCCGTGACGCCGATCCGCTCCACTCGTTGCGCAGCGATGCCACGGCGCCGCTTCGGCGCCGCTCGCGCGCCCGCGCGATGAGCAGCCGGCCGGCCTCGCCCGCGATGCGCATCGGTCCGCGCGCGTTCGCCTGGGGCGCGCGCACATACATTATGGGCGTGATCAACGTCTCGCCAGAGTCATTCTCGGGCGATGGCCTCGTCGATGCCGGGGCGGCGGTGGCGCAGGCGCGGCGCTTCGCCGACGAGGGCGCGGACATCCTCGACGTCGGCGGCCAGTCGACGCGCCCCGGCCCACGCCGGACCGACGCCGGCTTCGACGAGATCGCGCCGGTCGAAGAGCTCCGACGGGTGCTGCCGGCGATCGAAGGCATCCGCCGGGCGCTGCCGGAGATGCCGATCAGCATCGACACCTACAAGCCGGGGGTGGCGCGCGCCGCGCTCGAAGCCGGCGCCCATCTGATCAACGACATCACCGGCTTCCGCCAGTCGCCGGCGCTTGCGCGCATCGCCGCCGAGGCGCGCGTGCCGGTGGTGGCGATGCACAACCAGCGCGGCCGCCATGTCGCCGAAGGAGACGAGCGCCTCGTGGCGGCGGTGCTCGACGGGTTGCGCGCGTCGCTGCGCATCTGCATCGAAGCGGGGATCGCGCGCGAGCAGGTGATCATCGACCCGGGGTTCGGCTTCGGCTGGACGCCGGAGCAGAACCTGGCGCTGCTGCGCTGTTTGCCCGCGCTCGCCGTGCTGGAGGCGCCGGTGCTGATCGGCACGTCGCGGAAGTCGAGCGTCGGCGACGCGCTCGGCGGCGCCGATGTCCGCGACCGCGTCTTCGGCACGGCGGCGACGGTCGCCGTCGCCATCGCCAACGGCGCCGACATCGTCCGCGTGCACGACGTCGCCGCGATGGCGCAGGTCGCGCGCGTGACGGACGCGATCGTGCGCGCGCATGCGCCCTCGGGCGCAGAGCGCGGCGGTGATGAGGCCGCGCGATGACCGACGCGGACGCGGCCTTCGAACAGTCAGCAGGCCCGGCGTCGTCGCGCGTGTTCCTCGCGCTCGGCGCCAATCTCGGTGACCGCGAGGCGAACCTGCGGATGGCCGTGCGTCTGCTGACGGCGCGCGCTCGCGTCGTGGGCGTCTCGTCGCTGTACCGCTCGCCGGCGGTGGTACGGGAAGGGACGCCGCCCGGCCCCGACTACCTGAACGCCGTCTGCGAGATCGCGACGAAGCTGCCGCCGCACGCGTTGCTGCGCTTCGTCAAGACGATCGAGCACGAGGTCGGCCGGCGTCCGGCGCCGCGCTGGTCCGCTCGCCCGATCGACATCGACATCCTGCTCTACGGCGAGGAGGTCATCGAGACCGACGAGCTTACCGTGCCGCACGCGATGCTGTGCGAGCGCGACTTCGTGCTGGTGCCGCTCGCCGAGCTGGCGCCGGAGGTTGTGCATCCGCGCGCGCGGCGCCGGGTGGGCGAGCTGGCGGAGGACGTGGCGTATCACGGGCTGGAGCACGTCGCCGGACCGGAATGGGCGGGCGAACGCACGTCTCGCGACGCCGGCTGACGCCGGTCGCGTCGTCATGCGCGGGGCCCGCGACGGCGTTGACATATCCCGGCGGGTGCGCTGGAATACCCCCACCGCGCCGGCGAGGGCGGCGCGCTCGACGGGAGGACGAGATGGAGCTGGACGCGCGGGAGCTCGGGACGCTGGAGCTCGACGGCAACTGGGTGCCGTACCTGGACCTTACCGGCGAAGGCTTCCTGCCGACGCACGTGACGATGGCCGACCGCGACTACGCCTTCAAGGAGAGCTTCATCATCCGCGGCCACAGCGCGACGATGCCCCAGGCGATCCGCGGCCTGCGCGCCGACGGCAAGCGCCCGCTCGTCATCCAGCGCGACGACCGGTACTACGTCTTCGTGACGCCCCCCTGACCGATGCCGCCCAAGAAGAAGGTCAACGAGCCGCACGTCAAGCTCTATCAGTCGGACTGCGCCGCCTGCGGCCGCCATTACGAGGGCAACTTTCCGATGTGGGTGCGCATCGGCGACTTCCCTTGCATCTGCGGGGCCACCGTGCCGGCGCCGGCGGCGCAGGGAGGATGGGGGGATTATCGGTTCGAGGATTAGGCTGCTCTGGCGCGGTCGTCGTGCGCCCCGGCGGCGGCGATCGTGACGACGGTTGGATGTTGGAGTGCGGATCGGCGCGGCGCGGTTCCTCGGAAGGAGCTCCAGCTTGCACGGTCCAGCTTCGAGCTTCCAGCGTCCAGCGTCGCTTCGTACCCTGCAGGCGGTTCGATAGCATGACGAGCACGACGACCGCCGTCCGTCGAAGGAGCCGCACGATGTCCCACTACCGCGTCCGCGTCGAGCGAAACAAGCTGAAGTTCGCCGCCGCGCACATGGCCACCTTCGCGGGCCAGTGCGAGCCGCTGCACGGCCACAACTACGCCGTCAGCATCGAAGTGGCCGGCACGCTGACCGAGGATGCATGGGTCGCGGACTTCTCGCTGCTGAAGACGCTGGGGAAGGCGATCTGCGACGAGCTCGACCACGCCTTTCTGCTCCAGCGCGACAGCCGGGTGCTGGAGATCGACGAGGGCATGAGCAACTGGAAGGTGCGGTTCGGCGAACGCGGCTTCGTCTTCCCGAAGTCCGACGTGCGGGCGCTGCCGATCGACAACACGACGGCGGAGCGCCTGGCGGAGTGGTTCGCCGGGCGACTGCGCGGTGATCTGCAGGCGCGGGGCGCGGCGAACCTCAGCGAGCTGCGCGTCGAGGTCGAAGAAGCGCCGGGGCAGGGAGCGTGCTTCGTCGTCGATCTCGGGCGGTAGTGCGGCGGCCGCTGATCGACGGCGGTGTCCTCCGGAACGGGGCGATGTTGGATGTGGGAGGACGTGCCGTCGACGGCGCCTCGCCGGTAGCGTCCGTCGCCGCACGTGACGATCGATCCTGACCGCATACTCGGCATCTGCGCCATCTGTCCCCTGCCGGCGGGCTGCCTGGCGGGCCGGAGAGATCCGTCGCTTCGCTCCGGACGATAGCTATTCGCGCGTCCAACGCCTCCGTCCGTCTGCGCCATTTGCTGACCCCCCGCCGCCGCGACCTCCGACCGGCCGACATCCGACTTCCATCCTCCCCTGATCTGCGTCCGTCTGCGCCATCTGCGTTCCCCGCCTCGAGGCGTGAACTCAGACCTCGATTTCGTCCCCACCTGCGTCATCTGCGGCTCCCCGCCTCCCTGGCGTCTGAGCTTCAACGTCCGACCTCCGCCACCGCCTCCGATGCGACGCGCGGTGACACCGCCGGTTGGCAGAATCGAACGTATGTTCTATTCTGTCGGCGACACTCTCGCTCGTGATGGCGGCGCTTCCGCCCACCGACAGCAGGCAGGCAGAAGGATGAAAGGCATGCTCCGCGTGGATCCCGCTGCCGGTATCGCCTTCGCCGTCGATGGCGCGACGGCCGTCGCCGGCTGCTTCAACGCCGCCTGGCTGGCCGTCCATCGCCTCTCCGCCGGCCGGGGCGAGCGGCGGGCGGCGGCGCTGACGCTGCTGTTGATCAACGCCGGCGCGGCGACGCAGGCGGTGTTCGCCCAGACCTTGTACTCGGTGCACCGCTTCGGCCTGCCGGACGCGGCCGTGTTCTCGGCGCCGGTGTGGCTCGCGTCGCGCGCGCTCCTGCTCCTGGGCACGTTGCTGCTGTCGCTGCTGATCCTGCGGAGCGACGCCCGATGACACGCGCACGGCAGCCGGCAATGGCGCTCGCGATCCGCCGCGGCGACCTCGAGCGGGTCGCCCTCTACCTGACGATCGCGATGCTGCGCGCGTTCGACGCCGCGCCGCCCGGCACCGTGGACGACGTGCTGGCGCTGCTCGCCGAACCGCGCGCTACCGGCCGCAACGGGGCGCCGTCATGACCGGCAGCGGCGAACGCCCGGGCAGGCGCGACGGACCGGAAGCGAAGGCGGCGGCGCGGAGGAAGGGGCTCGAGTTCTACGCGGGCATCACGGCGGACGCCGGCGCGCTGATGGAGGCCGACGCGATCGAGGGCATCGACGCGGAGGTGGCCCTGCTGCGCGCACAGCTGCGGGAGCGCCTGCGCGATGACGCTCAGGACTTCGACGTGCTCCTGAAGGGCGTGCGCCTGCTCATGCAGGCGGTGACGGCGCGCTATCGCATGAGCCCGGCGCGTTCGGCCGAGCTCGCCGACAGCATCACCTCGATCCTGCAGCAGGTGGGCGGGCAGTTCTTCCCGGAGCGCGCGGCGGAGGTGTGAGCGGGCGAGCGCGGACCGCGCGGCAGACGAGAGAGCGCAGCCGGGCAAACCGACAACAGACAACGAACAACAGACGACAGACGACAGACGACAGACGCGGGTGGTCAGGCGTCGAGGCGGAGCGTTCGTGGGAGGTGGTCGATGGCACGGCGACGCAGTCAGCCGGTCGCGGCGGGGCGACGGGACGTGACGACGGCATCGCGGCGGCTGGAGGCGGCGCTGCACGGGCTCGCCGGCCGATCGAGCGGTGTGCCGGGCGTCGCCGCCGGCGATCTGACGACGATGGACGCGGCGGCGTTTCGCGCCGTCGTCGCGGCGCGCCTGGCCGCGCTCGAGGGCGACGTCGCCGAGGTGCGGTCGCGGATCAGCGGGCTGATGTTCGTCGTGGCCGGCGCGGTGATCACGCAGGTGGTCCTGCGGATCGCGGGGGGATGAGGCCGCAGACGCGGCGGCGCGGTGAGGGAAGGCGGCGCGCCGAGCGGACATCGGGCGCACGGGAACGACCGCAACGGCAACGGGGCGGGGGACGACAGCAAACAGCAACGGGGGATCGCGGCGGGCCGGCCGTTGAACAACGGACGACGGGCGAAGGACGGCAGACACCGGGCGATGACGCGATGGAGCGGACCGCCTTCGGAGGGCGGCGGCTGGGAGGGCGAACAGGTGCGGGAGGAACGAGCGCCCGGACGCGTGCCGGCGCTGCGCGCATACCAGCGTGAGGCGGGGCGTGCCGTGCTGTCGGCGCTGAGGGACGCCGCGGGCGGCTCCTTCAGCATCCAGATGGCGCGGCAGGGCGGCAAGAACGAACTCTCGGCGCAGATCGAGTTGCTGCTGCTGCTCTCTGGCCACGCCGGCGACGTCGCGATCAAGTGTGCGCCGACGCTGCGGCCGCAGCTGCAGGTGAGCCGGCGCCGGCTTTGGGCGCGCATCTCCGACGCCGGCCTGCGGGCGAGCGCGCGCCTCGAGCCGGACGCGGTGCGCTTCCCGGACGCGGTGCGCTTCGGGGCGGCCAGCGTGCGCTTCCTCTCGGCCGAGCCGCACGCGAACGTCGTCGGGCACACCGCCGGCCTGCTGCTCGAAGCTGACGAGGCGCAGGACATCGACCCGGCGAAGTTCGACCGCGAGTTCCGGCCGATGGCGGCGGCGGCGGACGCCGTCACGGTGTACTACGGCACGCCGTGGGACGCCTCGACGCTGCTCGAGCACGCGAAACAGTCGCACCTCGAATCGGAGCGGCGCGACGGCGTGCAGCGTCACTTCGAGTACGACTGGCAGCGCGTCGCCGACTGCCTGCCCTCGTACGGGCGGTTCGTCGAGTCGGAGCGGCGGCGGCTGGGCGAGACGCATCCGGTCTTCCTCACGCAGTACTGTCTCAAGCTCGTCGCCGATGGCGGCCGCCTGCTGAATGCGGCGCAACGGGCGCAGCTCGCCGGCGAACACGAGCGGCGGGCGCAGCCGGCAGCCGGCGAGCAGTACGTCGCCGGCCTCGACCTGGCGGGCGGCGATGAGCATTCGGAGCTCGCCGCGGCGTGGCAGGAGCAGCGGCGCGGCGCGAATCCGGACGGCTTCCCGGCCGATGAGATGGCAGGCGAGGCGCGACCTGGATCGCCCGCCGACGCTCCGCCGCGCAGGCCGCGGCGCGACCGCGACAGCACGGTGCTGACACTGGCGCGCGTCGTGCAGCCGGAGCGCGGCGCCCTGCTGCAGGATCCGCGCATCGAGATCGTCGAGCACTACGCGTGGACCGGCGAGCCGCACGAGACGCTGCTGCCGCGGCTGATCGACCTGCTACGCGACGTCTGGCGCGTGGCGCGCGTGGCGATCGACGCGACAGGCATCGGCGAGACGACGGCGCGGCTGCTCGCTCAGGCGCTCGGCGGCGCGCGGGTCGAGGCGGTGAGGTTCAGCGCCGACCGCAAGTCGCGGCTGGCGTTCGGGCTGCTCGCGGCGGTCAACGGCGGCCGGCTGAAGATGTACCGCGGCGACGGCTCGGCGGAGCAGCGGGCGTTCTGGCGCGAGATCGAGCGGGCGAAGAGCGCCTATCGCGCCAACCGCACGATGAACTTCTTCGTCGAGCGGGCGGAGGGCCACGACGACTACCTGATGAGCCTGGCGCTCGTCGTCGCCGCGGCAGCGGACGTGCGGCGGCGCGTCGCGGCGGGCCACGCGCCTCGTGTTTCCCGCGAGGCGCGCCGGCGCTCGCTGGTCGCCTGGTGACGGCTGAGCGTAGCGGCCGCTGAGCGGCAGCGGCGAGGACGGAGAGGGCGGGTGGACAGCGAGGAGTACAGGGACGATGGTCGCGCTTCGCAGAGATGAGATCAGCCGGCAACGTGAGGAGGACGCGACGCGCGCGCGCGTGCGGGCGCCGCGCCGCCTGCGTGTCGTCGGGCGCCCAGACCGCCTGTGCGTCGTCGGCGACGCGCCGGCGCGGGTGCGCGAGGACGCGCTGCCGGAGCACACGGAGTATCGCGATACGGGCTGCGAGCTGTCGGCGAGCTGCCTGCAGTGCCCGCTCGCGCGCTGCAAGTACGACGCGCCGGGCGGCGCGCTGCGGCTTGCGACGGAGGCCCGCGACCGCGAGATCCGCCTGCTGCGACGCCGCTATCGCGCGCCGGTGCACATGCTGGCGCAGACGTACGGCCTCTCGCGCCGGTCGATCTTCCGGGTGCTGGCCGCTGAGGCAGTGGACGGTGTTGGGGCGATGGGCGGTGAGACGTGAGCGGTGGGGCTGGGTCGACGGCGAGTGGGGTGGGATGGGCGCGATGTTGGATGCTGGATCCTGGAAATTGGCTTGCATGTTGGGTGTTCGATTGCAGGTGGATGTCTGGCTGGATGTTGGAGTCGAGCGGTGATCGACAGAGCGGGAGGGATCGGCAGCGATGACGACGAAGACGCTGAGCATGCCAGAGCAGGTCGCGCTGATGGACGCCGACCGGCTCCGCCGTTACGCCGATCACCTCGCGTTCTACAATGGTGATCAGTGGCCGCCGTCGAATCGCCGCAATGACCGGCGGCTGGTCTTCAACTACGCGAAGGCGATCGTCGACAAGACGACGTCGTACCTGATGACCGGCCAGAGTTCGGTCGTCGACGCCGTCGACGAGACGCCCGAGGCGGCAACCCGCGCGCGGGCGAGCGAGCGGGCGCTGGCCGAGGTCGCGGAGGCGAACCAGCTCGACCAGCTGGACTTCGACACGGAACTCGATGCGGCGATCCTCGGCGACGGCGTCTACAAGGTGACGTGGGACGAGACGGAGCGTCGGGTGCGGGTGACGGCGCCGGACGTGCAGGGCCTCTTCGCGTGGTGGACCGGAGACGACGTCTCGCGCGTCTGGCGCGTCTGCAGCCGCTACGCGCTCGACGCCGAGTCGGCGCAGATGCTCTACGGCATCGCGCCCCGCGATGCCGGGCGCGCGCGTGCGCTGCCGGTCGCCGGCGCTGCGCCGCCGCTGGCGAACGGAATGGGGCGAGCATCGGCCGTCGAGATCGTCGAGTCGTGGACGGCGGATCGCTTCGAACTCTGGGCGGACGGCGCGCGAATCGACGAGCGCGCCAACGGGTACGGCTTCATCCCCTTCGTCATCTACCCGAACATCCGCGAGCCGAAAAAGTTCTGGGGGACGAGCGATCTGCCGGCGATCCGGGAGCCGGTGCGCGAGCTGAACCGGGCGCTCTCGCAGCTCTCGATGATCCTCGAGCTGTCCGGCAACCCGATCGCCGTGCTGGAGAACGTCACGGAATCGCGGGACATCGCCGTCATGCCGGGCGCCGTCTGGGAGCTTCCGGAGCGCGCGAAGGCGTACCTGCTCGACCTGCTGCAGGGCGGCGGCGTGAAGCTGCACGCCGACTACGTCGACGTGGTCTACCGCACGCTGCACGACCTCGGCGAGTCGCCGCGGACGGCGTTCGGCGATAACCCTACCGGCCTTTCGGGCGTAGCGCTGAACGTTGAGCTGGACCCGCTGCTGAAGAAGGTGGCCCGCAAACGGCTGATTCGGTCGGCGGCGTACCGCAAGCGCAACGAGATGATCCTGCGGCTGCTCGACCGGTACGCGCCGCTCGCCGCCCAGGCGGGCGCCGGGTACGCGCCGTATCGCTCGCGCGTGGTCTGGGGGACGGTGCTGCCGGCGGACCGCAGCCGCCTCGTCGAGGACGAGCGGGTGCTTGTCGCCAGCGGCATCCACAGCCGTCGGCGTGCGGCCAACGAGCTGGGAGTCGACGACCCGGAGGCGGAGTGGGCGCGCTGGCTGGCGGAGCAAGCGGCGCTGGCGGCGCCGACGCAGGCGTAGCTTCGGGCGGGGCCGGGGGCTTCATGCCGCGTCTCCACGGCATTGACGCGCGGCTGTCGGCCCGCACGCCGGTTTGACCAAGCGCAGGCAGCGCGTACGATCAGGCACGTCGATCCGCAGAGGAGGCGTGCATGACGGGCGCGCTCGACGGCATCGCGGTCGTCGACTTCACGGAGTACATCGCCGGGCCGTACTGCACGATGCTGCTCGCCGATATGGGCGCGGGCGTGACGAAGGTGGAGCGCCCGCAGGGCGACGCCTGGCGGCATACCGCGCCCGTCGCCCCGTACGAGGCCCGCGGCTATCTCGGCGTCAACCGCGGCAAGCGCAGCATCGCGCTGGACATGGAGCAGGCGGAGGGACGCGAGGTCGCCCACCGCCTCTGTCGCGGCGCCGATGTCGCTGTCTTCAACTATCGCCCCGGCGTCGCCACGAGCCTCGGACTCGGCTATGAGGCGCTCGCCGCGGTCAACCCGCACCTCGTCTACTGCGAGAACACCGCGTTCGGGCACGACGGCCCCTACGCCGGCCGCCCCGGCTTCGACATCCTGTCGCAGGCGGCGACCGGCATGATCCTGTATGAGAACAAGCTCGAGCGCGGCGTGCCGAGCTACATCGCGACGGTGGCCGTCGCCGACCTGACGGCGGCGCTGTTCATGGCCTTCGCCATCGTCAACGCGCTCTACGCCCGGACGGCGAGCGGCCGCGGGCAGCGCATCGACACGAGCCTCTTCGCATCGGGGCTGGCGGCGCAGTACCGGCCGCTGCTGTCCGTCGAGGCGGTCGACCGGGCGGTGCGCGACGGCTTCCTCTCGGCCCTCGCCGACCTCCGCGGCGGCGGCGGCGAGGGCGGCCACGCGGCGGCGGTGCAGCTGCGCCACCAGTACATCCCCGGCCGCGGCCGCAACAACTACTATCGCGTGTACGAGACAAAGGACGCGCTGATCGCCATCGGCTGCCTGCAGAACCGCCAGCGCCGCGGCCTGCGCGACGCCCTCGGCGTCGACGATGCCACCGTCGACGGCGCCACATACGACTGGTTCTCCGAGGATGTGCGGGCGGCGCACCATCGCCTGACCGCGGCGATGGAGGCGGCGTTCCGCGCCCGCACGACGGCGGCGTGGCTGGCGCTGCTCGACGCGCACGATGTCCCCTGCGGCGCGGTGAAGTTTCCGGAGGAGATCTTCGAGGACGAACACGCCATCGCCAGCGGCCTCATGATCGACCTCGAGCATGAGGTGCTGGGGACGCTGCGTATGCCTGCGCCGCCGCTGCGGATGAGCGGCACGCCGCCCGCCGTCCGGAGCGCGCCGCCCACGCTCGGCGCTCACTCGGCGGAGGTGCTGCGCGAGCTGGGGTACGACGCGGCGACGGTCGCGCGGATGTTCGACGCCGGCGTCGTGACGTCGCGCGAGCGGCTGCTGCGCGCAGACGCGGCGACGACGGAGGAGGAGGGCTGATGGAGTTTCGATTCGCGCCCGAGGACGAGGCGTTCCGCGCCGAGGTGCGGGCGTTCATACGGCGGGAGATCGGCGACAATCCTGTCGACCGCGTCGAGGGCTGGCAGGCGCACCGGCGCTTCATCAAGAAGCTGGCCGAGCGCGGCTGGCTGACGCTCGCCTGGCCGCAGGAGGTGGGCGGCGCCGGCGCGAGCCACATGCGGCAGCTCGTCTTCAACGAGGAGATGGCCGACTGGGAGGCGCCGGCGAACGACCTCGGCGTCGACCGCGTCGGCCCAACGATCATGCTGCACGGGACGGCGGAGCAGAAGGAGCGCTTCCTGCCGTCGATCGTCGCCGGCGATGCCGTCTGGTGCCAGGGCTTCAGCGAGCCGGGCGCGGGCTCGGATCTGGCGTCGCTGCAGACGCGCGCCGTCGCCGACGGCGACAGCTTCATCGTCAACGGCAGCAAGATCTGGACGAGCCTGGCGCACTACGCCCAGTGGATGATCCTGCTCGCGCGCACGGACGGCGACGCGCCGAAGCACCGCGGCATCTCCTTCTTCCTCCTCGACATGAAGTCGCCGAGGATCACGATCCAGCCGCTCGTCGACATGGTCGGCCGCCACACGTTCAACCAGGTGTTCTTCGACGACGTCCGCGTGCCGCGCGACTGCCTCGTCGGCGAGGAGAATCGCGGCTGGTATGTGGCGACGACGACGCTGGACTTCGAGCGCTCCGGCATCCAGCGCGTCATCGGCGGCCAGCGTGCGTGCGACCGGCTGATCGCCTGCGCGCGCGAGCAGATCGCGGCCGGCGCCGTGCGCCAGGCGTACGCGGCGATGCGGCACCGGCTGGCGGACTTCGTCATCGACTATCACGTCGGACGGATGCTGGCGTACCGGGTGGCATGGCTGCAGAGCCAGGGCATCGTGCCGAACTACGAGGCGTCGGTGTCGAAGATGTTCGGGTCGGAGCTGGCGCAGCGGCTGGCGCGCGCCGGCATGCAGCTCTTGGCGCTCAGCGGCCAGCTGACGCCGGCGTCGCCCTACGCGCCGCTCGCCGGCAAGTTCGAGACGCAGTATCTGACGAGCGCGGCGCTGACCGTGGCCGCCGGGACGAGCGAGATCAACCGGGGGATCATCGCCACGCGGGGGTTAGGGCTGCCGCGGGCGTGACGTGGTGGCCGTGCCATCCTCCGTCGCGTCAAGCGCCGCACCGTTCGCCACGGCGAGGGCGTCGGGAGAGCGCAGGGCGTGGCGTCATCTGCGAGGCTAGTCCCAGAACAGCTGATCGCGGATCTTCGCTTGCAGATCGCGCGCGGCCACGACCTTGTAGTAGGCGTCGCGCTTCACCTCCTCCGGCGCGCTGCTGAGGTTGATCGCCCGGAACGCGTTCAGCACGACGTCGGCCTGCTGCCCCAGGCCGCGCGCGATCATGTTGATGTCCCAGTGCGGCCGCCGGCTGGCCCACCAGAACTGGCACGAGTGCAGCGCCGGGTCCATCAGCCCGCGCGCGATCTCCGCGTGCCGCTCGCTCACCGCGCCGTCGGCGTGGCGCTGCGCCAGCCCGACGAGCGCCAGGGCGATATCGACGTGCTCCCACTGCAGCTTGTGGATGTAGTTGCCCGGCGCCTGCCAGAGCGGATACGGCACGCCGGCGGCCAGATCGTCGTGGGTCGTGCTCCACGACGCCGGCCGCGGCTCGATGACGCCGCCGCGCGGGAAGTGCTCGAACAACTCGCTCACCGTCACGCTCACAACCCGGTCGGCCGCCGTCGCCTCTTCGGTGAGCGTCAGCAGCGCGTGCGTGTTGCTGGCGAGCGACCGCGCCTGCACGACCGACTCGTAGGGCGGCGAGACGGCCTCGTACGCCTCCGCCAGGAAGAGCTGGTCCCAGTTCTCGATGTGGTGGCCGAACGTCTCGGCGTCCATCGCCGTGGCGATGTACATGTCCCGGTCGTCGCCGTGCGCGGACCGCAGGTGCTCGATGAAGCCGCGACCGTCGATGTCCTGGAAGGCGATCTTGTTGCTGAGGACGTCATCGCGGAAGACGACGCCGACCAGCTGGCCGCCGCCCGACTTCGTCTCATAGATGCGGTCCAGCGGCCAGTCGACGGGGCACGCGACGCCCGACATGATCAGCCACTCGTGGCCGAGGTCGACCATGGCATCGAGGAACGAGCGGTCGTAGCACATCTCCGGCGGGAAGAAGCCGCGCGGCTGGTAGGCGTCGCCGAAGAAGTGCTTGTTGGTGAGATGGTTGCGGCGGATCTGCCGGCGCTGCTCGTCGGCCGGGATCAGCGGCAGGATCGCGTGGTATTTCGCCGAGCCGACGAATTCGACCTGGCCGCGCTCTGCCAGCCGCCGCAGGCCATCGATCACGTCCTGGTAGCCGCTCTCGTGCAGCATCTCCGTCAGCACGCCGTTGATGTTGACGCTGATCCGCGCCTGCGGATGCTCGTCGAAGACGGCGATCAGCGGCCGGTAGGACTCATCGACGATCTTGCGGAGGACTTCGGGGAGCTGGATCGGCGGCTGATAGAAGTGGAGCAGATTCGACCAGTAGATCGTGGACATAGGGGGAGTGTAGCAGCCGGTCGTGCGTCTCGATGGTGACGCGAGCCGGAGGCCGGTGCCGCGACGGCCGGGCTGGAGGGTTGAGCTTGTCACTCTGAAGCGAAGCGAAGAATCCCTCCCGATCTGTCCATCCCGGGCACGTTTCATCTGCCGTCACGAACGGGAAGGCCGGCTCGATACAATTGCCTGCGATGATGGACGAGTTGCCCCACGCGTCGCCGGCGCCATCGTTCGTTCGGCATGTGAACATCGTCCTTGCGACGTACGCCGTCGAGGGCGCGCTGGCGTTCGCGCAGGGAGCGCTGGTCGCGCAGGCGCTCGGCCCGTCCGGACGAGGCGTCTACGCGATCTTCGTGCTCTCGGCCGGCTTCGCGCAGCTCGTGCTCGGGCTGGGCATGGGCAGCGCCGCCATCTACTTCATCAACCGCCGGGAGCTGGCGGTGCGGGACGTCGTCTCGGCGGCGCAGGTGAGCGTCCTCTGGTCAATCGCCGTCACCGGTGTGCTCGTCGCGGTCGTCGCGCCGCTCGCCGGCAGCGGCGCAATCGGCGGCGGCGTGCCGGTCTGGCTCTTCCTCTTCGCCGTGCCGGCGCTCGTCGAATCGGCGGTGCTGCGGCTGATCCTTCAAGGCATGAGCCGCTTCGCCGAGATGGGCATGGCGACGGTGCTGCACCCGCTGGTGATGCTCGCGCTCGTCGCCGCCGCGATGGCCGCCGGCAGCCCGACGCCCGGGCAGGTGATCGTGTTCTGGACGATCGGCCACGTCTGCGCGGCGGCGTTCGCGCTGAGCCGCATCGGCCTGCGGCAGATCGACCTGGCGCAGATCGCGCGGCCGCGGCTGGGGACGATCCGGCGGCTCGCGCGCTTCGGCCTGCAGGGGGAATCCGGGAACGCGCTGCAGCTGCTGAACTACCGCCTCGACCAGTACATCGTGCGCGGCTTCGTCGGTCTCGCGGGCGTCGGCATCTACGCCGTCGGCGTCTCGATGAGCGAGGGCGTCTTCCTGCTCGCGAACGCCGTCGCCATCGTGCTCGTGCCGAGGCTGACGTCTGCAGACGCCGAGAACGCCGGCGCGATCACGCCCGTCGCCTGCCGCAACACGATGCTGATGGCGGCGGCCGGCGCGGCGGTGCTCGCGGCGGCGGCTGCGTGGGTGATCCCGCCGGTCTTCGGCAGCGGCTTCCGCGATTCGGTGCAGGCGCTCTGGTGGCTGCTGCCCGGCACCGTCGCGCTGACCGGATCGAAGATCCTGACGAGCTACATCTTCAGCCGCGGCCGGCCGCTCGTGAACACGATGATCACCGTGGCGTCGCTCGCCGTCACGCTCGTCGCGCTGTTCGTGCTCGTGCCGGCGTTTGGCGTCGACGGCGCCGCAGCCGCCTCGTCGCTGGCGTACGCGACGCACTTCGCCGTCGCGCTCTACGCCTACCGACGCCTCTCCGGTCAGCCGGTGCTCGGCGCGATCGTGCCGCGCGTCTCCGACGTGCGGTTGTACACCGATGCCCTGCGCGGCGTGCTCTCGCGACTCGCCGGGCGCACGCCGCTGCCGGAGGCATCGCCGACGCCGCGGGCGCGCGGCTGATGGCGCCGGACGGCGCGGGCGACGCACGGCCACCGCGGATCGCGGTGCTCGGCGACTTCGATAGCATCCACACGCGCTCGTGGGTGGAAGGGTCAGCGGCGCGCGGGCTCGACGTGCACGCGATCAGTTTCTATCGACCGTCGACGCCACCGGCCGGAGCGACGCTGCACGTGTTGCGCGACGACGGTGGCGCCGGCGGCGGAAGCGCCGTCCTGGCGCCAGCCGGGGACCGTGATTCGAGCGCTGGCACCGGAAGACGACGCCTGCGCGACCGCGCGCCGCGCGGCGCCGTGCGTCTGGTCCAGGCGCTGCGGTATCGACGCGCCGGCCTCGCGCAGGTCGTCGCCGAGATCGCGCCCGATGTGCTGCACGCGCACTTCCTCGTCGAGCACGGGTTCTACGGAGCGACGCTCGGCGTGCATCCGTACGTCGTCACGTGCTGGGGCTCCGACGTGCTCGTCGAGCCGCGGCGCGACCCGATCTCACAGCTGATCGCGCGCTGGACGTTGCGGCGGGCCGAAGCGGTGACGTCGAACAACCATGTCATGGCGGAGCGGCTGCTCGAGCTCGGGGCGCGCCGCGATCGGGTCGACGTGATCACGCTCGGCGCCGACCGCTACTTCCTCGACGATGCAGAGGCGTCCGTGAACATGCGGGCAGGTGACGACGCAGGCCCGGCGGTGGTGCTGAGCACACGCGCGCACGAGCCGCTGTACAACATCGGCGAGATCATCCGGGCGTTCGCGGCACTGCCGGAGTCGTTTCGGCGGGCGCGGCTCGTCGTCGCTCACGGCGGCTCGCTGACGCCACGGCTGCGGGCGCAGGCGGCGCCGCTCGGCGAGCGCGTCGAATTCGCCGGCTTCCTCGACCGCCCGCGGCTCCGCGACCTCATGCACGCAGCCAGTGTGTTCATCTCCGTGCCGTCGTCGGACGGCACTTCCGTCGCGCTGCTGCAGGCGATGGCCGTCGGTTGTCTTCCCATCGTCTCCGACCTGGCGACGCAGCGCGAGCTGGTGGACGACGGCGTGAACGGGTTGCGCGTGCCGCTTCATCGACCGGACCTCCTCGCGCAGGCGATCGCGCGCGCGCTCGCCGATGCGCCCTTGCGCCGGCGGGCGGCCGGCATGAACCGCCGGCTGGTCGAGGAGCGCGGCCTCAACGAGCACGAGATGACGAAGCTCGAGGCGCTCTACCGACGGCTGGCGGTCGCGCTCTGAGGTAGCGGAGACCTGCTGCGCGAGCGCCGCATCCCTACGGTGGGTCAGCCTCGCTCATCGAATCGCCAGCTCCGCGTGTGGACGCCCAGGGCCGTATGTGGACGACCAGCGGGCTCGGCTTGCGCGCGGGAAGACGTGGCTTCGCGCCCAGACGCGGCGGCCTGAGAGCCAGCGAGGCCCGCGCTCCTCCCACAGCTCGCGGCGCGCCGCCCGTTCGAGCGGCCGCCGTCATCGAGGCCGCCCCCCGGCCGACGGGGACGGAGCCGACACCGCTGGACGCTCTCCATCCTCGATCGGCGAGAGCCTCGATCACGCCGGGGCAGGAGGACGGGAAGAGGTGGTCGGGGTGGGCAGATTTGAACTGCCGACCTCACGGTCCCGAACCGTGCACTCTAGCCTGGCTGAGCTACACCCCGACGGCGGTTGATCCTAACAGATGCCAGCCGCGCACTCCACCCTACACGGGAGAGGGGAAGCCGCGAACGCGAAGCCGTCTGAACGGGATCGCACACCACGGCCGCTCGCTATCCGGCAGCCTTCGGCAGCCACGCTGGCCGCTGCCGTTCGAACGCGCCGATCGCGTCGTCCGCCTGCAGCGTCAGGCTGATGTCATCGAGACCCTCGAGCAGGCAGTGCTTCACAAACGGGTCGATGTCGAAGTGCCGCGGCGGCTGCCCGTCGCCGAGGGCGACGCTCTGCGATTCCAGGTCGACCTCCGCCTCCCAGCCCGGCGCGTCTTCCGCGCGCGCCAGCATGCGGTCGATCTCCTCCTGCGGCAGCGCCACCGTGAGCAGGCCGATCTTCGCGCAGTTGTTGCGGAAGATATCGGCGAACGAAGGCGCGACGATCGCCCGGAGGCCCATCTGCTGCAGCGCCCACGGCGCGTGCTCGCGCGAGGAGCCGCAGCCGAAGTTGCGGCCGGTGACGAGGATCGGCGCGCCGTCGTAGCGATGGTCGTTCAGCACGAAGTTCGGGTCCTGCCGCCAGGCATCGAACGCGAACTCGCCGAAGCCCGTCCGCTCGATGCGCTTCAGGTATTTCGCCGGGATGATCTGATCGGTGTCGACATCGGCCCGATTCAGCGGCAACACCCGGCCGCGGATGCACCTCACCGGTTCCATCAGTCCTGCCTCCACTGGCGGATATCGACGAAGTGCCCGGCGATCGCCGCCGCGGCCGCCATCTGCGGGCTGACGAGGTGCGTGCGGCCGCCGGGCCCCTGGCGCCCCTCGAAGTTGCGGTTGGACGTCGATGCACAGCGCTCGCCGGGCAGGAGGATGTCCGGGTTCATCCCCAGGCACATCGAGCAGCCGGCGTCGCGCCACTCGAAGCCGGCGTCCGTGAAGACGCGGTCGAGCCCCTCCTGTTCCGCCTGCGCCTTCACCAGCCCGGAACCCGGCACGACCATCGCCCGCACCGTCGGCGCGACCTTCCGGCCGCGCACGACGCCCGCCGCCGCCCGCAGGTCCTCGATGCGCCCGTTCGTGCAGGAGCCAAGGAAGACGCGGTCGAGCGCGATGTCCTCGATCGCCGTCCCCGGCCGCAGGTCCATGTAGGCCAGCGACCGCTCGCCCAGTTCGCGCGCGTTGGCATCGGCGAAGCTCGCCGGATCCGGCACACGGCCGGTCACCGGCACGCTCTGCGCCGGCGTCGTGCCCCACGTCACGCACGGCTCGATCTCCTCCGCCGGCAGTGCGACCGACGCATCGAACACGGCATCGGCGTCCGAAGGCAGCGCCCGCCAGGCTTCGAGGGCGCGCTCCCAGGCGGCGCCTTTCGGCGCCTGCGGCCGTCCCTCGACGTACGCGAAGGTCGTGTCGTCCGGCGCCACGAGCCCCGCGCGCGCGCCACCCTCGATCGACATGTTGCACACCGTCATCCGGCCCTCCATCGACAGCGCGCGGACGGTGTCGCCGCGATATTCGATGATGTGCCCGATGCCGCCCGCGACGCCGATCGTCCGGATGATCGCGAGCACGAGGTCCTTCGCCGTAACGCCCCCCGCGAGGACGCCGTTCACCTCGACGGACATCGTCTTCGGCCGCGCCTGCGGCAGCGTCTGCGTGGCGAGCACGTGCTCGACCTCCGACGTGCCGATGCCGATGGCGAGAGCGCCGAAGGCGCCGTGCGTCGACGTGTGGCTGTCGCCGCAGACGAGCGTCATCCCGGGCTGCGTCAGCCCCTGCTCCGGGCCGATGATGTGCACGATGCCCTGACGGCGGTCGCCGACGTCGTACATCGGCACGCCGAACTCCGCACAGTTCGCGCGCAGCGTCGCCACCTGCTGCGTCGAGAGCGGGTCCGGCCACTCGCGGTCGCGGTCCTTGGTCGGCACGTTGTGGTCGACGGTCGCCAGCGTCAGGTCCGACCGGCGGACGGTGCGCCCCGCCAGCCGCAGCCCCTCGAACGCCTGCGCCGACGTCACCTCGTGCAGGAGGTGCAGGTCGATGTACAGCAGATCGGGCTTCCCCTCCTCCCGCAGGACCAGGTGGCTGTCCCAGATCTTCTCGGATATCGTCTTGCCCATCGCCTGTTCTCCAGCTGCCTATGCGTCGTCGTCGAGCCGAAGGAACCCCGGGACCGCGTACCTTCCGCGCCGGGTGATCAGCGCGAGCCTGCTCCGCGCATTCAACCGCCCGAACGTGCCATCGTTCCCGATCACGAGCTCGGCGCGGCTGAGCGCTGCCGAACCCGTGATCATCCCCTCCGGCGCCTTCAGCCCGAACACCGCGCGCAGCTGAACTGCTGCGACGACACCGGTCGCGGGCGTAGCGTCAGCCTTCTTCTGTCGACCTGCTGGCTCCATGGCTGCACCTCCAGGCTGCACCTCCAGGGTGCACGACACCAATCGTTTCGCAAGCACGCACAGCAGACGACAGGCGCTCCCGGGCAGACGTCACGGATTCGACCGCACGTCGCTGTCCTCGCGGCGCGTGATCGACAGCAGGCGGTTCAGCGCGTTCATGTAGGCCTTCGCCGATGCCACGATGATGTCCGTGTCGGCGCCCCGGCCGACGTAGCTGCGGCCGTCGCTCTCGACCCGGATGGTCACCTCGCCCTGCGCGTCGATGCCCTCGGTGACGCTCTTCACCGAGAACTCCGTCAGTTCGTTCGGCACGTCGATGATCCGGTTGATCGCGCGGTACACGGCATCGACCGGGCCCGTGCCGAGCGCCGCATCGGCGTGGATCGAGCCGTCCGGGGCGATCACGCGCACGCTCGCCGTCGGCGCCGCATGGTCGCCTGCGGTCACCTGCACGAAGTCGAGGCGGTAGATCTCGGCCGTCGTGCGCAGCTTGTCGGCGACGAGCGCCTCCAGGTCGCGGTCGTCGATCTCCGCCTTCTTGTCGGCCAGCTCCTTGAACGCCAGGAATGCGCGCGAGAGTTCCTCGGCCGTCAGGTCGTAGCCCAGCGCCTCCAGCCGCGCCTTGAAGCCGTGCCGCCCGGACACCTTGCCGAGGATGATCTCGGCGCCGCCCGTCGGCCAGCCGATGTCGTTGGCGTCCATGATCTCGTACGTCTCGCGCATCTTCAGGATGCCGTCCTGGTGGATGCCCGATTGGTGCCGGAAGGCGTTCGGCCCGACGATCGCCTTGTTCGGCTGCACGCCCATCCCCGTCAGGGCCGATACCAGCCGGCTCGTGCGGTACAGCTCCTTCGTGTTGATCTTCGTCTCGACGCCGAAGAAGTCGCGGCGTGTCTTGATCGCCATCGCCACCTCTTCGAGCGCCGCGTTGCCCGCACGCTCGCCGATGCCGTTGATGCAGGTCTCGATCTGCCGCGCGCCCGCGCGCACCGCCGCCAGCGAGTTCGCAACCGCCAGCCCCAGGTCGTTGTGACAGTGCACCGAGATCCGCGCCTTGTCGATGTTCGGCACGTTGTTCCGGATATCGACGATGAACTGCGCGAACTCCTCCGGGATCGTATAGCCCACCGTGTCCGGGATGTTGATCGTGCGCGCGCCCGCCTCGATGCACTGCTCGAGCATCCAGTAGACGTACGCGCGGTCGCTGCGCGTTGCGTCCATCGGGCTGAACTCGACGTCGGAGCAGTACGACGCCGCCCGGGCGACCATCGACCGCGCCATCTCCAGCACCGTCTCTTTGTCCTTCACCAGCTGGTGCATGATGTGGATGTCGGAGCTCGAGAGGAAGACGTGGATGCGCGGCGCTTCGCCAGCCTTCACGGCGTTCCAGCAGTCGTCGACGGCCTCCGGGTTGGCATGCGCCAGCCCGGCGATCTGCGCGCCCTTCACCGTTCGGGCGATCGTCTGGACGGCGTCGAAGTCGCCCGGCGACGTGCGCGGGAAGCCGGCTTCGATGACGTCGACGCCGAGCCGAACCAGCTGCGTCGCGATCTCCAGCTTGTCGCTTGTCGTCAGCGCCACGCCCGGCGATTGCTCGCCGTCCCGCAGCGTCGTGTCGAAGATGATGACCTTCTCCATGGATGCACTCCTGCCGGCCGCCTGCGCGGCCGATGCGCTCGTCTCCGTACGGTGCAGGCCCTCCGTCCGCCTCAGACGGACGAGGGCCGCCGAAGCGCGAGCGGCAACTTGCCGGGCTTGCACGGCTTCCAACGCATGGCCAGCGCACCCTCGCGTCCCCGGCTGCACATCTGACCGGTGCCGACGTTCGAACCCCGTTCGCGCGCAGCCCCATCGGCCGCCGTTTCCTCGTCCCGGTCAACGTGGGCGTTCGTCATCTGACAACCAGCGACGTGCGCACGTCGCTTCGCCTCCCGTCGTGTCGTCCGCCCGGCGCCGTCGCCCGCGCGACGGCCTCGCCTGGCGACACCACTACGCCTCGCCGTCGCCACGAGTTGGCGCGCACCGCCTGACGACACGCGACCGTCTTGCCAGCCGCTACCGGTTCATGGACCGCACCCTCTCGCGTCCCGGCTCTCACAGCCCAGACGAGCGGCTCTTCTTCAACCACGTCATCATCCCGCGCAGCTCGCTGCCCACCTGCTCGATCGGGTGCTCGGCGTTGCGGCGGCGCTCGGCGTAGAAGCTCGGGCGTCCCGCCTGATTCTCGAGGATCCACTCCCGCGCGAAGCTCCCGTCCTGGATCTGGCCCAGCACGCGCTTCATGTTCTCCTTCACGTGCGCATCGATGACACGCGGCCCGCGCGTGTAGTCGCCGTACTCCGCCGTGTCGCTGATCGAGTACCGCATGTATTCCATGCCGCCCTCGTACATCAGGTCGACGATCAGCTTTAACTCGTGCATGCATTCGAAGTACGCCGACTCCGGCTGGTAGCCCGCCTCCACCAGCGTCTCGAAGGCGTTCTTGATCAGCGACGTGACACCGCCGCAGAGCACCGCCTGCTCGCCGAAGAGATCCGTCTCCGTCTCTTCCTTGAACGTCGTGTCCAGCACGCCCGCGCGCGTCGCGCCGATGCCCTTCGCATACGCCAGCGCCAGCTGCTTCGCCTGCTCGCTCGCGTTCTGATGCACGGCGACGAGCGCCGGCACGCCGCCGCCCTCGGTGTAGACGCGCCGCACGAGGTGCCCCGGGCCCTTCGGCGCCACCATCGTCACGTCGACGTCATCGGGCGCCGTTACCTGGTTGAAGTGCACATTGAAGCCGTGCGCCCACATCAGCATGTTCCCCGGCTTCAGGCCGTCGGCGATGTGCTGCTCGTACACCTGCTTCGCGACCTGGTCCGGCGTCAGGATCATGA
>JADEYI010001118.1_pt1 | contig 23694 bp, 20 predicted proteins | sample 8542331 | NCBI WGS metagenome assembly JADEYI01 (sample SAMN16510988, study PRJNA670497) | mine drainage metagenome | isolation source: biofilm near Copperflume 1 | place: Germany: Marsberg coppermine Kilianstollen | collected 2018-02
TGACCACTTTCAGCCAATCTTTCAGCACAACCACCTGTGCAGAGGTTCCCTAGGGAACCTCTGCACAGGTTAGGTTGTCATTCTGAGCGCAGCGAAGAATCCCGGATCCGGGACCCATGCGCTGCGCTCAGGGTGACAGCAGAGCCTGGTGCAGAGGTTCGCTAGCCAGAGCCTGGTGCAGAGGTTCGCTAGCCGCTCTTTTCCCAGCGCAGAAGCGGCCGGCGTGCCGCCGTGACTTCGTCGATGCGCCCCAGGCGCAGGGTCCGCGGCGCGCGCTTGACGCTCGCTGGATCGGCGATCGCCTCGTCGTAAATCTGCTCCATCGCGGCGATAAAGCGATCGAGCGTCTCGCGGCTTTCGGTTTCGGTCGGTTCGATCATCAGTGCGCCCGGCACGACCAGCGGAAAGTAAATCGTCGGCGGATGAAAGCCGAAGTCGAGCAGGCGCTTGGCGATATCCAGCGTGCTCACGCCGGTGCGCTGTTCGAGATCGTGGATCAGCACGCATTCGTGCATCGCGGGCTCGGCCGACGCGCTCGGATAGCGCTCGGCCAGGCGCTGGCGCACGTAGGCCGCGCCCAGGATCGCGAGCCGGCTCGCCTCGGCCAGTCCGTCACCGCCCATCGCGATAATATAGGTATAGGCCCGCACCAGCATCCCGAAGTTGCCGTAGAACGATCGCAGCCGGCCGATCGAATCGGGGCGATCGGAGTCGAAGTCCCACACGTCGTCGCGCCGCACAATCCGCGGCGCGGGCAGGAACGGCTCCAGATGCCGCTTGACCGCCACCGGACCGGCGCCCGGACCGCCGCCGCCGTGTGGCGTCGAGAAGGTTTTGTGCAGGTTGATATGGACGATGTCGGCGCCCATATCGCCCGGTTTGGCGACGCCCAGCAGCGCGTTGAGATTGGCGCCGTCGAGATAGAGCTGGGCGCCGCGCGCATGCAGCGCCGCCGCAATCTCCTCGATCTCCGGCTCGAAGATGCCCATAGTGTTCGGATTCGTGACCATCAGCGCGGCGGTGTCGTCGTCCAGCAGGCGCTGGATTTCGCGCGCCTCGAGGTAGCCGCGCCGGTTCGATTTCGCGACCACCACCGTGAAGCCGGCCAGCGCGCAACTCGCCGGATTGGTGCCGTGCGCGGTATCCGGAATGATCACCTTGCGCCGCACGCCGCCGCGCCGCGCCTCCCACGCGCGAATCATCAGCAGCCCGGCCAGTTCGCCCTGCGCGCCCGCCGCCGGCTGCAGCGAGACCGCGTCCATCCCGGAGATTTCCGCCAGCGCCGCCTCGAGCCGCACCATCAGTTCGAGCGCGCCCTGCGCCATCGCGGTGGGCGTCAGCGGATGGAGCGTGGCGAAGCCGGGCAGCGCCGCCAGCTCGTCATTGAGCACCGGGTTGTACTTCATGGTGCAGGAGCCGAGCGGATAGAACTGCATCGCCTGGCCGAAGTTCAATTGCGACAGGCGCAGGAAATGGCGCAGTGCCTGCGGCTCGCTCACTTCGGGAAAACCCGCGAGATCGTCGCGGCACAAATCCGCGCCCAGGATCGCGGCCGCGTGCTCGGCACTGGCCGCGCCGCCACGCAGGTCGACGCCGCGCCGGCCCGGCGCCGACTCCTCGAAGATCAGCGGGACCGCGGCGCTATCGGGGCTCGCGATCGGTGTCTCCGATGCCCCTGCGTGCGTTTCCGGCGCGCCCGCCGGCGTCAGCTTCTCCGCCGGTGCCATCAGCGTGCCCCCGCGAGAGTTGCGCACAGCCGGTCGAGATCGCTTCGCGAATTAAGCTCCGTCACCGCGATCAGAATCCCGTCGCCCAGCTCGGGATAGTCGCGCCCGAGCGCCCATCCGGCGAGCACGCCACGCGCGGCGGCGGCGGCCAGCACGCGCGCCGGATCGTCGTGCGCGATCGTGAACTCGTTGAAGAATGCGCCGCTGAAGCGCCGCCGCAGCCCCGCCGCCTCGAGCAGCGTCAGCGCGTCATGCGCCAATTCGACGTTGCGCCCGGCCAGCTCGCGCAGTCCGCGCCGGCCCATCAGCGACAGATACGCGGTCGCCGCCAAGGCGCACAGCGAATGGTTCGTGCAGATGTTCGAGGTCGCCCGTTCGCGCCGGATATGCTGCTCGCGCGTGGCCAGCGTCAAGCAAAAGGCGCGCCGCCCCGCGCTGTCGCGGGTCTGTCCGACCAGCCGCCCCGGCATCTGCCGCATCTGCGCCGCGCGCGCCGCCAGAAATCCGACGCCCGGCCCGCCGAATTGCACCGGCATCCCGAAGCTCTGACCCTCGCCGACGGCGATATCCGCGCCGAGCGTGCCCGGCGCCTTGAGCAGCCCGAGGGCGAGCGGTTCGGCGGTGACCGCGATCGCCAACGCGCCCGCGCGATGCGCCATCGCGGCGATTGCTCCAAGTGGCTCGATCACGCCGAACGCGTTGGGATAGCCGGTGACCGTGCATAGCAGCCGATCGCCGCAGCTCCGCTCGAGCGCATCGAGGTCGGTCGCTCCGGTGGCCGTGTCGATCGGTAATTCGATCAGTTCGAGATCCCCGAGCGCGCTGAGGTAGGTGCGAATCGTCGCGCGGTAGTCGGGCCATAGCGCGCGCGAGACCGCCGCGACGGCGCGTTTGGGCAGCACCCGATGCGCCATCAGAACCGCCTCGGCCGCCGCCGATGCGCCGTCGTACATGCTCGCGTTGGCGACTTCGAGTCCGGTCAGTTGCGTGATCAGCGTCTGGAACTCGAAGATCGCCTGCGTGGTGCCCTGGCTCGCCTCGGGTTGATAGGGCGTGTAGCTGGTGGCGAATTCGGCGCGCGCGGTGATCGCGCGGACCGCGGCCGGCACGTAATGGCGATAGTAGCCGCCGCCCAAAAAACTCACGCATTCGCCGGCGGTGCGATTTTGCCCGGCCAGCGCGATCAGTTCCGCCGCGACTTCGGCCTCGGTGCGGCCGGCCTCGAGCCGGATCGCCGCGCGCGCGCGCAGCCCGGCCGGTACGTGCGCGATGAGGTCGTCGAGGTGCGCCACGCCGACCGCCGCCAGCATCGCCGCAACGTCGGTCTCCGTGTGGGGAAGAAATCTCATGTAATTCAGCTTTCCTCGTACTTTAATTCGCGCACGCCGATCGGCTCAGGCGCCCGCTGGTCGACGGTAGAATGGCAGGGCGACGACCTCCGCCGCGACCATCCGCGTGCGAATCGCGACCTCGACCGTCGCGCCCGCGGGCAGTTCGGCGGCGCTGTCGAGATAGGCCATCGCGAGCGGCCGGGCGAAACTCGGCGCAAAGGTTCCGCTGGTGATTACGCCGACCGCGCGGCCGCCGTGATGGATCGTGTAGCCCTGGCGCGCGATACTGCGGCCATCGGTCGTGCGGATCCCAACCAGGCGCTTGCCGGCCGCGCCGTCGCGCTGCGCGGCCAGCGCCGGCTCGCCGATAAAATCGCGGCCGAACCTGATGAAGCTCTTGAGGCCCGCCTGAAGCGGCGAGGTCGCCCGGTCGAGTTCGTGGCCGTAGAGCGGTAGCCCGGCTTCCATCCGCAGCGTGTCGCGCGCACCCAGTCCGCACGGCACGATACCGTCGCCCGTGCCGGCCTCGAGCGCGGCGGCGAACAGCCGCTCGGCGTCGCCCGCCGCGCAGAACAGTTCAAAGCCGTCCTCGCCGGTATAGCCAGTGCGCGCCATCAGGCACTCGACGCCCGCGACCATGCCGCGCCCGGTGCGAAAGCGTCCGATCGCGGCGACCGGATGAGCCGTCAGGCGCGCCAGAATCGCCACGGCCCGCGGTCCCTGGATTGCCACCAGCGCGGTCTCGTCGCTGCGATCGATCAACTCCGCGCCGACCCGGTTAAGGCTCGTGAGCCACGCCCAGTCGGCCGCGATATTCGACGCATTGACGCACAGCAGGTAGCGCTCGGGGGCGCGGCGGTAAACGATCAGGTCGTCGATCGTGCCGCCGTCGGGCGCGCACATGATGGTGTATTGGGCCTGCCCGTCGGCCATCCGCGCGGCCGAATTGGTCAGCGCCCGTTCCAGCAGGGCGAGGGCATGAGGCCCGTTGAGCTCGAATTCGCCCATGTGGCTTAGATCGAACAGGCCGGCCGCCGCGCGCACCGCCCGATGCTCCTCGAGAATGCCGGCGTAACTCAGCGGCATCTCGTAGCCGCCAAACTCCGTCATGCGAGCGCCGAGCCGTTCGTGCAAATTGCAAATCGGAGTATGCTTGACCGGTTCCATCAGCCCATCTAATTTTACCAGAGCCGAAGCTGGTCAACGAACTCAGTCTGGCGTTTTTCAGATATTAAACTTGCTCTCGGCCTCGCGCGTCTCGTTCAGACCACTATTCGCCGCCTAATCATGCCAGCCACGATCATGGACGGCCGCGAGGTCAGTGATTTTCTGAAACCGTATCTGCGCCGCCACGCGCAGGATCTGATCGCGCGCAATGGCGTGGCGCCGGCGCTCACCGCCATCCTGATCGGCGGCGACCCGGCCTCGACCCAGTACGTGCGCAACAAGCGCCGCCTGGCCGAAGAGTTGGGCTTTACCAGCACGATCGCCGCGATCGCGCCGGCCCAGGCCTCGACAGAATTCCTGCGCGCGACGATTGCGCAGCTCAACGGCGATCCCCAGGTCACCGGCATCCTGCTGCAATTGCCGGTGCCGGAGGCCGTCGACACCTTTCGCCTGTTCGACGAAATCGATCCAGCCAAGGACGTCGACGCGGTCGGCGCCGCCAGCGTCAGCGGATTTTATCGCGGGCAATGGGGCCGCTTTATCCCGTGTACACCGCGCGGCGTGTTGACCCTGCTCGATTACTACAAGGTGCCGATCGACGGGCGGCGCGCGGCGGTGATCGGCCGCAGCGATATCGCGGGCAAGCCGATGGCGATGATTATCGGCGGCCGGATGCGCAATGCGACCGTCACCTGGTGCCATCGCCATACGCGCGATCTCGAGGTGATTTGCCGCGAATCCGATCTCGTGATTTCATGCGCCGGCGTCACGCCGCCTGAGCGTCCTTTCCTCGTCACCGCCGACATGATCAAGCCGGGCGCCTGCGTTATCGATGTGGGCTTTCGCCGCGTCGGGCCCGGACGTTTTGCCGGCGACGTCGATTTCGACGGGGTTAAAGCGGTCGCCGGATGGCTCACGCCGAACCCCGGCGGCACCGGTCCGATGACCGTAATTGCCCTGATGCAGAATTTGATCGACGCCGCGCGCTATCGGCTGGGCCTGGCCCGCGCGGAATATCCCTTATGAATCACGCGCTGGCCCTCTCGCCTCGCGCGATGATCCAATTCAGACTGTCCGCAGGCGGAGTCCTGTAACCATCTATGGCCTCAGAAGGCGACCACAGCACGAAAGTTGAGCACGGTCCGAACGGCGAGAAGCGGACTTTAGGCCGGATCCTGATCGGACCGGCGCGCGACGTAAAAGATCCCGAGACCTTCCATCAGCTCTCGCTGGTCGCGTTTCTGGCCTGGGTCGGCCTCGGCTCCGACGGGCTCAGTTCCTCCTGCTACGGACCCGAGGAGGCCTTTCTGGCGCTCGGCCCGCATCAGTACATGGCGGTCTTCCTGGCCATGCTGATGGCGCTGACGGTCTTCATCATCTCGGCCTCCTACTCGCAGACCATCGACGAATTCCCCACCGGCGGCGGCGGCTACCTGGTCGCGACCAAGTTGCTCGGGCGCTATCCGGGTGTGATTTCGGGTTCGGCGCTGGTCATCGATTACGTGCTGACCATTTCGATTTCGATCGCCAGCGGCGCCGACGCGATCTTCAGCTTTATGCCCGCCACCTGGCTGGTCTACAAATTCTGGGTCTGCATCCTGGTGGTGATCGTCCTGATCGGGATGAACCTGCGCGGGGTCAAGGAGTCGGTGCTTTCGCTGCTGCCGATCTTCATCGCCTTCGTCATCACCCACGTATGGCTGATCAGCTACGCGCTGATCGAGCGCGCCCCGGTGATTCCGGCCGCGATGCATTCCGCGATGCGCGACACCGGCGCGAGCATCCATAGCATCGGGTTCTTTGCGCTGGCGGTGATTTTCCTGCGCGCCTACAGCCTCGGCGGCGGCACCTACACGGGAATCGAAGCGGTCAGCAACGGCCTGCCGATCCTGCGCGAGCCGCGCACGGTTACCGGCAAGCGCACGATGCTCTATATGTCGGTGTCGCTGGCATTTGTCGCCGGCGGCATCCTCTTCAGCTACATGCTCTTCAACGTCGGGCCGCACGCCGGGCAGACGCTCAACGCCGTGCTGTTCGAAAAGATGGCGTCGCACTGGACGCTGTTCGGCCTGCCGCTGGGCCAGCCGATCGTCACCTTCACGCTGCTGACCGAGGGTGCGCTGCTCTTCGTCGCCGCGCAGACCGGGTTCGTCGACGGGCCGCGCGTGCTCGCCACCATGGCGTCCGATCGCTGGCTGCCGCGGCGCTTCTCCAACCTGAGCGCCCGCCTGGTCACGCAGGACGGCGTGCTCGCGATGGGCTTGGCGGCCGGCGTCATCCTGATAGGCACGCATGCGAGCGTCGACCTGCTGGTGGTGCTCTACGCGATTAACGTCTTCGTGACTTTCACGCTTTCGCAACTCGGGATGACGGTGCATTGGTGGCAGGCGCGGCACGTCGAGCCTAAATGGATCCGCAAGCTCGCCATCAACGGTATCGGCTGCACCTTCACGGCGCTCATCCTGGTGCTGACGGTGACCCTGAAATTCGACCAGGGCGGATGGGTTACGGTGGCGATGACCGGCGGCATGGTCGCCATCTGCATGATCGTCCACGCCCACTATGAGTACGTGCGCAAGGCGATCGAGCAACTTGAAGCCGACGTGCTGCCCGAGATCTTCGCCGCCGATGAAAAAGCGCCCGCCGATCGCGATCCGGCCGCGCCGACCGCCGTGCTGCTGGTCAACGGCTTCAACGGGCTCGGCCTGGCGACGCTCACCACGATCCAGCGGCTCTTCGGCCAGCATTTCCGCAACGTGGTCTTCGTCGGCGTCGGCGAGGTCGATTCCGCCCTGATGAAAGGTCCCGAAGAGGTCAGGCTGCTCGAGCAGCAGGTCGCCGACGATATGGTCGAGTACTGCCGCTTCGCCGCCGACCTGGGCTTTCATCCCGAACTGCGTACCGGCATCGGTCCCGACGTGGTGTTCGAACTGCATCGCCTGTGCCTCGAGGTCGCGCACGAATTTCCCCAATCGGTCTTCTTTGCCGGCAAGCTCATCTTCACCGACGAGCTCGACGGCTTCGTCAGCCGCTTCCTGCACAACCACACCGCGCTCGAAGTCCAGAACTGGCTCCAGGTGCATGGCTTCAGCATGGTCATACTGCCCGTGCGGGTGGGCCGCGCGCCGACCCGCACGGCGCCGGGCAAAGCCGCCCCGGCCGACGACGAACCATCGGTCGCCCTACCCAGGTAGCGCGGACCCGGCGCGCGGTTGACAGCCGCGCCGCCGCCCGATCAAGCTGAACGCGTGGCGCTATCCCCAGCGGACCATCGCGCGCGGCGCTCCGCGCGCGGCATCGCCGCCGACCTCGACGGTCTGCGGCCGCCGCTCAAATGGGCCGGCGGCAAGCGCTGGCTGGTGCCGCATCTGCTGCGCCTGTGGGAACCGCATCGCCGGCGCCGATTGGTCGAGCCGCTATGCGGCGGGCTCGCGGTTGCGATCGGCCTCAAGCCGGCGCACGCCCTGCTCAACGACATCAGTCCGCATGCCGCCAACTTTTATCGCTGGCTGCGGGTGGGCCTGTGCATCGACCTCGAGATGCGCAACGACGCGGCGCTCTACTATCGCCATCGCGCGCGCTTCAACCGGCTCATCGCCGGCGGCGGCGCCGCCACCGCGCAGGCGGCGGGGCTGTTCTATTTCCTCAATCGCACCTGTTACAACGGGCTGTGCCGCTTCAACAGCCGCGGCGAGTTCAACGTGCCCTTCGGCCGCTATGCGACGATCAACTACCGGACCGACTTCTCGGCCTACCGTGCGGCCTTTGCGCGATGGACATTCGCGTGCGGAGATTTTGCCGCCGTAGCGCTGCGGCCCGGCGACTTCGTTTATGCCGATCCGCCCTACGACGTCGAGTTCACGCGCTACGCGCAGCAGGATTTCGGCTGGGACGATCAGGTGCGGCTGGCGCGATGGCTCGCGCGTCATCGCGGACCGGTCGCGCTCTCCAATCAGGCGACCGAACGGATCGTCGAGCTCTACACCGCGACCGGCTTTGCGCTGACCTATCTGGACGCGCCGCGCCGGATCAGTTGCAAGACGCGCACGCCCGCGCGCGAGGTTCTCGCCACGCGCAACCTGTAATCAGATCGCGGCGGTATCGGCCGGCTCGTCGATCACACGATTTTCGATCGTGCCGACCCGTTCGATTTCGATTTTCACCACGTCGCCCGCGACCAGGTAGCGCGGCGGCTTCATCGCAAAGGCGACGCCCGCCGGCGTCCCGGTCGAGACGATCATGCCCGGCGTCAGCGTGAAGACGGTCGACAGCGTCGCGACCTGCGCGTAGCAGTCGAAGACCAGATGTTTGGTGTTGGAATGCTGGCGCAACTCGCCATTGACCCAGGTCTTGAGCTCGAGCGTATGCGGATCGCCGACCTCGTCGGGCGTCACGATCCACGGTCCGATCGGCCCGTGCGTGTCGAACGATTTGCCCAGCGTCATGGTCTGCGCCTTGAATTGCCAGTCGCGCACGCTCACGTCGTTGACCACGACGTAGCCAGCGATCACCTCGCGCGCGCGATCGCGCGGCACGTGGCGGCAGCGCCGGCCGATCACGAAGCCCAGTTCGCCTTCGTAATCGAGCGCGGTCGAGACGCGCGGCAGATGAATCGGGTCATGCGGGCCGTTGACGCAGCTCGCCTGCTTGTTGAAGAACAGCGGGAACTTGGGCTGCTCCATCCGCGACTCGGCGATATGGTCGGCGTAGTTCAGCCCGATCGCCAGAAACTCCGGCGGATGCGCGATCGGCGCTTCGAGCTTGACCTGCTTCAGGTCAATCCGATGCGTGCTGCCGGCCGCATTCCGCGCGCGTTCCAGCGCCGGCGCTCCCGCCGCCAGAAAGGCCGTCATCTCGCGCGGCAGGTCGGGCGCCGCCGCCGCCAAATCGACCATCGCGTCACCCGCCACCACGCCGATGCGCGTCACTCCGCCATGCGTAAAGGTCGCCAGCTTCATCACTAATTCTCCTGCGGCGCGATTTCTCCCGCAGCGCGAACGCTGCCGCGGCGCTATTCGCCCAGCCGCGCCAGGCTCGCGCGATTGAAACCCTTGGCCGCGTCGTACTTCGTCAGTTCGGCGTCCGGCTCGCCCGCATGATAGCGGCGCGCCAGATCGTCCGGATCGAAGTCCACGCCGATCGGGTTGTTGGCAAAATCGGTGCTGCGAAAGAAATCCCGCATGCGCTCCATGCTGGCGAAATTATCGATCTGCAATTCGACCTTGCCGCCGTCCGGATCGCGATAGTACATCGAGGTCGTTATGCCGTGGTTGATCGTCACCGCGGGCGTGACACCCGCCGCCTTGAGCCGTTCGTAGGTCGCGATCAGATCGCCCAGGCTGGCGTAGGTATAGGCAAGATGGTCGAGCCCGGCGGCGCGCGGTGGCCGCTCGTTGAGCCCCGGAAACGCGGCAATCGCGATCCGGTGATGCTCGTCGTCGTAGGTCATGAAGGCGAGAAAGTCGTTCTGGTAGACGACCTTGGCGCCCAGCACCAGGCAATACCAGTCGGTCATTTCCTTGAAGCGGGTGGTGCGCAGCACCGCGTGCGCGAATTTTGCCGGCGAGATCCGCCGCTCGTCGCCATTGGTGCTTTTCGATTCTCCGGCCATCGAGGTTCCTCCTGCGCGGGCGCGTGATCGAGTCGGCGCCGCCGCGCGGCTCCAACTTCCGCGACCATAGCAAACATCGCGGACAAATATCATCCGCCGCATCCGCCGCCCGCTCCCGCGCGATCGCGGATTTGCCTTGCGGAATCGCCGATACACTTGCTACAGCACGAAAGGTGTCGTGACGGCCGCGCGCGGGGACGCGGGCGGCTGCCACACCAGCCCCGTGCTGGCGACCGACGCTCAGGAGGTTTCGCAATGGCTGCTGCTTCACCTAGGCACGTACTCGACGGCATCAAGGCGCTCGACTTCACCCAGTTCGTCGCCGGACCCACGGTGACCAAGCTGATGGCCGAGATGGGCGCCGAGGTGATCAAGGTCGAGATCGCGCCGGGCGGCGATCGCTCGCGCGGCGTGCCCTACATGAAGAACGATCGCAGCGGCTATTTCGTCCAGCAAAACCGCGGCAAGCTGAGCCTCTGCCTCGACACCACCAAACCGGCCAGCCGCGAAATCATCGCCGGGCTGATTCCCAAGGTCGACGTGGTGGTGGAAAATTTCGCCCCCGGCGTCATCGCACGGATGGGCTTCGGCTACGAGACGGTCAAAAAACTCAACCCCAAAATCATCATGTGCTCGGTCTCGACCTTCGGCCAGACCGGCCCGCTGGCCCAGGATCCCGGCTACGATTTCGTCGGCCAGGCCTATGCCGGTGTGACTTCGCTGAGCGGCGAGGAGGGCGGGCCGCCCTATCCGCCGATGCTCGCGATTGGCGACGTCTCGACCGGCGTGCATGCGCTGGCCGCGGTCGCCTGCGCGCTCTTTTACCGCGACCGCACGGGCCTCGGCCAGTACCTCGATATTTCGCTGCTCGATTGTTATTTCCACTACCACGACTGGGGCGTGCAGACGATCAGCGCGAGCGGCGGCAAGCAGAAGGCGCTGCGCACCGGGCAGCACTATCCATCGCTCTGTCCGGCCGGGATGTTCAAGGGCAAGAACACCTATATCTTCGTCTTCGCCTGGCTCGATCATCATTGGATCAAGCTGTGCGAGATCATGGGACGGCCCGAACTCGGCCGCGATCCGCGCTATGCCGACAACCCCTCACGCCTGGCGCGGCGCAACGAGATCATCCCGATCATCGAGCAATGGCTTGCCTCGATGCCGAGCGACGAAGCGTCGGTCGAGGCGCTGCGCGCCGCGCGCATTCCGCAGGCGCCGGTGCTGACGCTCGAGCAGGCGATGGCCCATCCGCATCTGCGCGAGCGGCGCACCGTGCGCAAAATTCATGATCGCGTGATGGGTGATTTCGAGGTGCCGGGCTTTCCGCTGCGCTTCTCGGAATTTCCCGGCGAGCTCGAACTCGACGCGCCGCTGCTCGGCGAGCATAACGCGCGCATCCTGGCGCAATACCTGGGCTACGCGCCGGCTGATATTGGCCGGCTCGAACGCGAAGGCGTGCTCCACCAGTTGCCGCGCTGACCGCTGCGCCGCTTCAGGCGCACCCGGCCTGCCGCAGCAGTTCGCGCACGCCCACTTCGGTCTCGACCTCGGGCGTCCAGCCGAGCGCCGCGCGCGCGGCCGTCAGATCGGCGAGCGTGTCGCGCGCGTCGCCCGGCCGCCCCGCGACATAGATCACCGGTCCGCCGACCAACCCCGCGATTTCGTTGACGCTGAGACCCTGGCCGCGTCCGATATTGAGCGCGCGCCCATCGGCCGCCGGCGCTTCGATCGCCGCCAGGTTGGCCCGCACCACATCGCATATATGGGTGAAGTCGCGGGTCTGCCGGCCGTCGCCGTGAATCGTCAGCGGCCGGCCGGCCATCCGCTCGCGGATAAACAGGCCGATCACGGTGACGTACGCGCCCTCGGTCGCCATGCGCGGACCATAGACGTTGAAATAGCGCAGCGTTAGCGTCTCCATCGCGAACAGCCGATTGAACATCCGCGTGTATTGCTCGCCGGCGAGCTTTTGCAGAGCGTAGGGATTGAGCGGATTCGGTGGCATCGATTCGCTCAGCGGCAGCGTCGGCTGGCTGCCGTACACGGATGATGATCCCGAATAGATGAAGCGGCGCACACCCGCGTCGCGCGCCGCGATCAAGGCATTGAGCGTGCCGACGACGTTGGTCAGATGAGTCTCGACCGGCCGTTCGATCGAGAGCATCACGCGTGGCAGCGCGGCCGCGTGAAAGACGCAATCGACGCCGTCGAAGGCGTCGCGGATCGAATCGATATTGCGCACGTCGCCGACCACGACCTCGGCCGCCGGATGCAGATTCTCGCGCACGCCGTTGGCGAAATTATCCACCACCCGCACCGTGTCGCCGCGCTCGATCAGCGCGTCCACCAGATGCGAGCCGATAAAGCCGGCGCCGCCCGTGACCAGCATCAGGCGGCGCCCCTTGTTCAATAACGCAGGCGCCATCGCTCGAAATGCTATCGTGCGCGGCCGCAAAAGGCGATGCGCCACATGCGCCGAAGCCCGCTGCGGTCAGAACGCGATGCCAAAACCGCCGCCGCCAAAGCCGAACCCGCCGCCGCCGAAACCGAGTCCCGGCTGGCCGAAGCCCCCCGGCCCCATCATTTGCTGGCGCTGCTGCGCCTCGACCGCCTCGCGATCGCGCACGGCCATCTGGTTTTCCAGCTTGATCGTCTGATAGCGCTGGTAGGCCGCCTCATCGCCGTGAAACAGGCACTTGCAGTAGTCCGGATCGGCCAACCAATAGTTCGACGCGCCCTTCTCGTCGAGGTAGTAGCCAAGCTTCAGCGGTGGCAGCGTCTTGAGCTGGGTGGCTTGACCGGGCGTCGCGGCCGGCAATGCGGCAAAGCCCGCCGCCTGGAGCATCGGTTCGACCTCCTGGGCCTGCTCCTGCGGCGACGGCTGCGTCGCGAACGGATTGCCAATCGCGCCTGAGCCGGCCGAACATCCGGCGATCGCGCCGAGGATCATCGCCACGGCGATACCGCGCGCGGTTGCGCGTGGCCGGCTGGAGGACGGGCGGAAAAATCTCGAGAGCGGGCCGGCCTGTGCCGCCATACATTTCACCTGGAAATTCAGGCTGACACTTCCCAATTCGCCTCGCAACCGACGATCGCCGGCCTCCGCGGATCCGCTGCGCCGCCGGTCTACTTCGCCGCGGGCGCCGGCGCCGCGATCGGAGTCGCGTCCAGTGGCGACGCGATCGGCGCGCCGCCGGCCAGCATCTCGCGGATGCGCTCGGCGATCAGCGTGCCGGCCACGCGATGGCCTATGACGTTCCAATGGCCAGTGCCGGGCGTCGTGTTCGGGAAGCCGTGCAGATAGACCTTGTGCGCCTGCGCGTAAACCTGCATCGGCTTGGGCAGATTGAGCACCGCGAAGCCGTCGGCCGCGCCTAGCGCCGCGATCCGCTCGTCGGGATAGAACAGGTCGGTCGAGCCCACCATCGCCATATACTTGGCGCGAAACTCCGCATGCGGATCGTCCTGAACACCGGTGGCGAGCGTGGCCACCAGGAAGATCGCGCCATGCGCCTGCACCTCGCGATTCATCATCTCGATCTCGCCGTTGGTCACGCGCCAGGCTTCGCGCCACGTGTCATTGATCGGCGGCGCGTAGATCAGGTCGCTCAGCCCGAGTTCGCTGCCGGGCAGCGGATGCCCACGAACGCGATGCGCGCGCGGCTTGGCGACGGCGCGGTGAAGCAGACGGTTCAGTTGGCTGCGGCCGTCGCCCAGCAGGTTCAGCACCTGCGAATGGCGCGATTCCATGCGCAGCATGCAATGCAGGCGAAACGACCAGGAATCGTCGAACGGTCCGCCCAGTACGAGTTGGCCGCCGCGCGCGACGTAAAACGGCCGGCACTTGTCGCCCTCGAGCACCACCGAGTTGTTGCGCACGTCGTTGCCGCTGAAGAAGCCGAGCACCACGATATCGGGCGAGTAGCGCCACACCCAATGCTCGAGCGTAATCAGTTCCTGCGCCGTGCCGTAGCCGTCGCAGCCGAAGTTGATCACTTCGACATTGGTGTAGACCTGCGGCGGCCGCCCCGCGATGCTGGTCTCCAGGGGACAGTCGGCTTGCAGTTCGCGCTGCGCCACCGCGCAGAAGGTGTCGTCGAAATTGACGTGCTGGGCCTCGGTAAAGGAGTCGCCGAGGACCGCGATGCGCAGCGTGCCGGGCGGCTTGGCGAAGGAATAGTCGGGGCCGCGAAAGCCATCCTGATTGACCGTGATATAGGCGTTGCCCTCGTGCGTCTGCCATCCGGTCGTGCCCGCCTTGAGCTTCCAGCCGACGTAAGGATCGTAGGTGTAGAACTCGACCGGCGCGAGATTGAACAGCCGGATGCAGACCTCGCCGATCGCGAAGGCGATTAGCATCCCGGTCAGAATCAAAGCGAGTCTTTGGAGTATCGGTTTAAGCATCTTCCATTTCGGACGCGGAGCGCCGCGCGGTCGGCTGGCGCGCGGGACCGTCGCCTCGCGATCGATCGCAGCGGTCGCGCGTGCGGACTAAAACAGTGTGTAGATAAAGGGTGCGACGGCCGAGAACTGCGCCAGCGCGATCAGCAGACTCAACAGCACCAACGTTCCGATCAGCGGGATCAGCCAGTACTTCTTGCGCTCGCGCGCAAAGCCCCACAAATCCTTGAGCAGGTCGAACATCAGAATGGACGCTCCATATCCTTCCCGGCGCGGCTGCGCGAGGCCACCCGATAGCTGGGGCGATCGCGTTCGAGCTTGCGCGCCATTCGATCGCGCCCGCAGATCCGCATCGCTACGCCGACCGGCACAATCGCAATCGCGTACAGCAGCGTCAAGATCACCCGCGTGTTGACCCATCCGAGCGCGAGCCCGAGCCGCGTCCAGCCCCGATAAAGGTAGCCGAGCGCGGTGGGCCTGATCAAAGCCGCCAGCCATAATACCGCCGCCAGGATCCACGGCCAGATCGGCGCGCCATGATGGCGCACGATCGGCACCAGGCCGAAAAACAATCCGAACAGCGCCCCCAGGAGCAGACCAAAATTCCTGAGTTCCCGCGCGCTGGCCTGACCCGCGCTCGCTTCCATCCGGATTAATCCAGCTCGAACTGCTGCCGCCACGTTTCATCCTGCGCCCGCACCGGCTGAAAAGTCTTGGCCAGCAGATGGTTGCCGACCACCAGATAGTCCATCTCCGTGCGCATGAAACAGCGATAGGCGTCTTCAGGCGTGCACACGATCGGCTCGCCGCGCACGTTGAACGAGGTGTTGACGACCACGGCGCATCCGGTCAGCGCCGCGAAGCGCCGGATCAATTCGTGGTAGCGCGGATTGGTCGCGCGATGCACCGTCTGGATGCGCGCCGAGTAGTCGACGTGCGTCACCGCCGGAATTTTCGACCGCGGGATATTGAGCTTCTCGATTCCGAACAGCCCCGCCTGCTCCGCCGTCATTGGCGTGCGCAACTCCTCGCGCACCGCCGCGACCATCGCCATGTACGGGCTCGGCCGATCGAGGTCGAAGTAATCGGCCACGCGCTCGGCCAGCACCGACGGCGCAAAGGGCCGGAAGGATTCGCGGTATTTGATCTTGAGATTCATCACCGATTGCATCCGCGCGTCGCGCGGGTCGCCGATAATCGAGCGGCTGCCGAGCGCGCGCGGCCCGAACTCCATCCGCCCGTCGAACCATCCGACCACCGCGCCCTGGCTCAGCACCTCGGCAACCCGGTCGAGCAGGTCGTCGTCGGCCAGCCGTTCGTAGACCGCGCCAGCCGCATTGAGCGCGCCGGCCACCTGGTCGTCGTCGAAATGCGGGCCGAGAAATCCGCCGCGCATCCGATCGGCGCCGTCGGCCGTGCGCGCGCCGCCCGCATACAGATGCCATCCGGCGAGCGCCGCGCCGAGCGCGCCGCCCGCGTCGCCGGCCGCCGGCTGCACCCAGATATCGCGAAATATCCCCTCGCGCAAAAGCTTGCCGTTGGCCACGCAATTAAGCGCGACGCCGCCCGCTAGGCACAGATACTCCGCGTCGAGTTCGCGCCGCGCGGTCTGTGCCAGCCGCGCCACGACCGTCTCGGTTACCTGCTGAATCGAGGCCGCGAGGTCCATCTCGCGCTGCGTTAACGGCGATTCGGGCGCGCGCGGCGGTCCGCCGAACAGGCCGTCGAACTTCGCGTTGGTCATCGTCAGGCCGGTCGTATAGTTGAAATAGTCGAGCGCCAGGCGAAAGGTGCCGTCGGGCTTCAGATCGATCAGATGCTCGAGGATCGCCGCGGCGTATTTGGGCTCGCCATAGGGCGCCAGCCCCATCAGCTTGTACTCGCCCGAGTTGACCTTGAAGCCGGTGTAGTAAGTGAAGGCCGAATAGAGCAGGCCGAGCGAATGGGGGAAATCGATCTGCCATTGCGCGGTCAGCCGATTACCCTCGCCGAGCCACAGCGAGGTCGTCGCCCATTCGCCGACCCCGTCGAGGCACAGCACCGCGGCGCGCTCGAACGGACTCGGAAAAAAGGCCGACGCCGCATGTGCCTGATGATGCTCGGTGAAGAGCAGCGGCGGCAGTTCGCGCGCGGTGCATTCGCCCACCGCCATCAGTTCGCGCCGCAGCAGCGACTTGAGATTGAGCTTTTCTCTGAGCCACACCGGCATCGCGGTCAGGAACGAGCCGAGGCCTTTGGGCGCAAAGCCGATATAGGTCTCGAGCAGCCGTTCGAACTTGATCCACGGCTTGTCGTAAAAGACCACCTGATCGATCTGCGGGAGCCGGCTCCCGGCGGCGCGCAGGCAATAGGCGATCGCATGGCGGGGAAATTCCGCGTCATGCTTGCGGCGGGTAAAGCGCTCCTCCTGGGCCGCGGCGACGATCTCGCCGTCTTCGACCAGGGCTGCGGCGCTGTCGTGATAGTAGGCTGAAATTCCGAGAATTCTCATCGATCGTGTCGCATTTTATAGCATAGATAACGGCTGCGCTCGCGACTCCGTGCACGCCGGCTCAAGCGGACGGCGGCCGGTCGGCCGCGGGCCCCGCCGCCGATGCCGCGTGTGGTGAGCGGCGGGCGGGTTGCCATCAAGCGTGCGCATCCTTAGATTGTAAGGGTAACTGTTACGGCCGCGCATGGGCGCGGCCATCGCTCGATGGGGGCGAATTGGGTTCGACGGAGTCATGAAGGTTTTGGTCGCACGCCGGGGTGCTGTTGGCCCGTAAAACAAACAGTACTGCGAAATTTACCCGCAGATAATAACGGTTACGCTCTGGCGGCCTAAGGGCCGCTAGCGTCTCGCCGCAGTTCGCCCATGGCTGCGGGTCGAGGCGTCATTTAGTGGGCTGGGGCGCCGTAGTTCGCCGATTGGACGGTGGCCCGAGATTACAATTGGCTGGCTGCGCGGAAGCCTGTCCGTGGGCGCCCGGGCGGCGAGCTCAAGTTCGCGGGATAAGCGTGTAGTGGCCAGTTCCGGAAGGTCTTCGGACGGGGGTTCAATTCCCCCCGCCTCCACCAAAGTTTTCTAGGAAATTCGGGCCTTTTTTCCGAAACCTCCTTGGGGGGTCCGGTCAGGGGTCCGGTTTTTCCCCCAACCGCTGGTTCGAGGAGACTCTCCGGACGCGCGCCGATAAGCGGTCCGAGGAAGTCCTTGCGCATGAACCTTCCGTAGCTCTGCTCGACCATCTGAACGGACGTTCCGCAGTATTCCGCGAGCCCCTTAAGGTTCGCTCCTTCGGATAACGCCCAGGCGATGAACGTGTGCCGAGTACTGTAGAACTTCCGCGGCCTGATCCCGCAGCTTCTCAGACACCTGAACCAGATGCCCTTCGAATCTTCGTCCTGCGGGTGCCGCGCAGATCCCCGCTTCGGCCACCAATGTTGCTCGAACCACGCCAGGATCGCTTTCGCGCTCCTCGGGTCGAAGGAGTCCGGCTTCGCGCGATGCGCACGCGGCCAATCGAGCCGTGGGAACGGACCTGAACACCCTTCGCGTTCCGCGTCGCGCCACTCCTCCACCTCGGCGACCTTCAGCCCATGACGCCGGGCGGCCTCAGCGGCCGTCGTCTCACCCTTGAGCAAGCTGATTACCAGGGCTGCACGACGCTTGGCCGTCCAACGCTGCACTTCTTCTGGCCGTTGATCCTCTGCCATTTGCCACCTCGCAGGTCATTCGACCTTGTACTATTGGTGGCTCAATTTCCAAAGGGAGCAGGATCGTGCCCTGTCACAATTCTTGGGCAGTTAAAACAGGATCATAAATCTGATTCACGCTCCGTCGGCGAAACATATTACGCTTGAAGTCGAGCCCTGAGGAAGTCCCAATAAGGTGTGGTCTTCATGGGGTTTTCGATAGCATTCTCGTCAATCTTGTCGTCACGTACTGGGAGCGGCACAGCCACTCGATCGAGCTTTTCTTTGTAACACTTTTCGATAATAAGAAAATTCCCAACGCTCCCGATTGAGCATTATCTGAATGAATAAAAGCGTTGGGAGCTTTAGATGACCTTCGGGAAACAAACGGCAACGTCATCTTTAGCAGCGAATTCGTAAGGATGGTACTTCTCGCGGACAGCGTGCTGCCATTGAACGCTATTGTCATTTTATCTCGGTACACACGTTCAACTCCGAAATATACACAAACGCCATGGTCGAGATCGCCGCAGGAGACGCGAAATCCTCGACGAGCAGATTGCGCAAAAGCTCGTCTGATTAGCTACTCGAACATTGCCGGCTCCTGCCGGTTGAGCAGCACCAGCCCGCGCCACGCGTATTGCATCCCCGACAGCGCCGTCGCCGCCAGCGTCAGGTAGAGCAGCGCCGACCAGTATTCCGGCCACTTGATACTCGCCCGCGCCAGCGCTCCGATTACGCAGAAGAGCTGCATGAACGTGCTCATCTTGCCGAGCAGGCTCGGCCGCACCGGAATCCGCTGGCTGGTGAAGAACGACACCATCAGGTAGCCGGCGACGATCACCACGTCGCGGATAATCACCACGCCGAGCAGCCACGGCGGAATGTCGTTTTCGATCGTCAGCACCACGAAGGCGCTGACCAGCAGCAGCTTGTCGGCAAACGGATCGAGAAACGCGCCCAGTTCCGTGCGCGAGTTGCACCAGCGCGCCACCGCGCCGTCGAGCGCGTCGGTCAGCGCCGAAAAGCCAAACACGTAGAGCGCGTCGGTGTAGCGATGCTTGGTCAGCAGCGCCAGGAACACCGGGATCGAGAAGATGCGCAGCAGGGTCAGGAAGTTGGGCAGGTTGAGTAGTTGGCCGAACCTGATCCGCGACGCGGAGGTGGCGGAGGTGGCGGGGAAGGGTGAAGGATTAGCCATCGCGATGATCGTCCGCGTTGCGTCCCCGTGCCGCTGGTCAGGCCGGCGCGACCGCCGCCTTGCGCAGCCGTCCGGCCACCGGCGCGCTGACCCGTGCGCGCATCGCGACCACGCCGTCGCGGTATTCCTCGCTCAGCACCTCGCCGTCGCGCCGGGCCATCGCGATCAGGTCGCCGCGATCGGCCGCCAGCGTCACCGCGACCTCTTCGCGCAGGTTCGCAAAGGTCCGCCCGACCGCCGCGCGCAGCCGCTCGAGCCCCTCGCCGCGCAGCGCCGAGACCGTCACCGTCTCGAAATTGTTGGTCACCCGCGGCGGAAACTCGAGCAGGTCGGCCTTGTTCAGCACCATCATCCGCGGCGTCGCCCCCGCGCCGATCTCCTCGAGCACCCGATCGACGATCTCCATATGCTCGACCGCCAGCGGCGAGCTCGCGTCGAGCACATGCAGCAGAAAGTCCGCCGTGCGCACCTCTTCCAGCGTCGCCTTGAAGGCCTCCACCAGCAGATGCGGCAGGCGATGGATAAAGCCGACCGTGTCGGCCAGCATCACCGTGATCTTGCCGGGCAGATCGAGCCGCCGAATCGTCGGGTCGAGCGTCGAAAACGGCCGGTCGGCCGCCTCGACCCCGGCGCCCGTCAGCGCGTTCATCAGTGTCGATTTGCCGGAGTTGGTATAGCCCACCAGTGCGACCGTGGGGTAGGGCACCGCCAGCCGCCGCTGGCGCTGGATCGTCCGCGTGCGCTCGACCTCGCCCAGCCGCGACTTCAGCCGCGTCAGGCGCTCGCGTACGCGGCGCCGATCGACCTCGAGCTGGGTCTCGCCGGGTCCGCGCGTGCCGATTCGTCCGCCGCCCGCGCCCGATCCGCCGGTCTGGCGCGACAGATGGCCCCATTGGCGCGTCAGCCGCGGCTGCAGGTAGCTCAACTGCGCGATCTCGACCTGCAGCTTACCCTCCAGCGTGCGCGCGCGCTGGGCAAAGATGTCCAGGATTAGCTGGCTGCGATCGACCACCCGGAGCTTGAGCTCACGCTCCAGATTGCGCGCCTGCGCCGGGCTCAGCGCATCGTCGAAAATCGCCAGCGTGGCGCCTTCGCGATTCGCCAGCTCGCGCACCTCGCCGGTCTTGCCGCGCCCGATAAAGGTGCGCGGGTCGATATTTTTAAGTCTCTGCTGGATTCGGCCGGCCACTTCGGCGCCGGCGCTCGCCGCCAGCGCGCCCAGTTCGGCGATCGAATCGTCGCTCGCGATCGCGTTGGGCAGGCCCAATTCCACGCCCACCAGGATCGCGCGTTCGGCATACTCAAAAGCGGGGCTCTGCGTAAAGGCCAGCGGCTGGTTCTCCTCACCCGTATCCGGGTTACGCCCCATCCTAACAGAACCGCCATAATCGTCTAAGCGATCGCTTAGCGCCATTGGAGACGCCATCGGTCGTAAAATCTCAAGTCAGCCGCGCTCCCGAAGGACACGAAGCAGGCGCGACAGCAATTCGGCCTCGCCGCATTTGCGAACCGTGCATTCCCAGATCTGCGCGACTTTCCATCCCTTGGATCGAAGCCGGCGGATGTTCCTCTTGTCGCGCGCCCTGTTGCTGAGTATTTTCTCTTTCCAGTATTTGCGATTATCTGCGGGAATCCTTCCCTTGAGGCACCGATGGCCGTGCCAGAAACAGCCCTGAACTAAGATTATTCTGCGCGTCGATGGGAAAACCAAATCAGGCTTTCCCGGCAGATCTGCGCGGTGCAATCGAAACCGTAACCCAGCGCTATGGATTGCCCTGCGCACTCGCATTTCTGGCTGAGTATCTTTGGCGCGGATACCCGCCATCATGCGGCTGCGTGTCGCGCGATCAACCGTATCTGCCACTGGCAGCGCCTTATGAATGCGGGTCAGTTGAAGCCTTGCGGCTGAACTTGCTCGATAGCCAGTCGAGCGCGGCTTGCTGGTCATCGATCGTGGCGCGCCGGATCTGCTTGAGAAGTTCGATCCTGCTTGGCTTGGGCAGCGACGTATTCTGCAATCCTTCGTTACAGTTGGAGCACTCCGCCCTTAAATTCGCAAAAGTATCAAGTCCACCCTTCGATTTGTCGCGAATATGTCCCATCGTCAGCCTGATTGTCCGGGTCGGATGGAAGGGGTCGGGGTCTCCGGCGCCAGCACCGCACATTTGGCAGGTGAAACCGTTGCGTTCCAGCACGCGCGCGCGTAATTCCTTTGAAATTCCTCCCCTCATCGCCGGTATGCGCTTCGACGTAAGCAACAGGTACTGCCCGGGCTTCAAGTCTGCGCGGTCTTTATGCGTTAATACCTGGTAGCCCTCCCGGTCGCGCAACTCCCGCGTCCGCCGAGCCCATTCCGAAACATTACCGCTCGCCTCGCGCAATTCCTGACCGTCTATCACACGGCCGATATTTGCCAATAGAAAATCCAGAATCCGCTGTTTTGATCCGGTTCCAACACTTGCGGTGCGCATCAGAAAGTACCTATGCGAAGAGCCGCAATTGCCGCCGTCGAGGACGTTCTTCGGCGAATCCGAGAGCCGCCCCAATTGCCGCTCCAACGGCGTGTGCGACCGGGGGTGGCAGTGCGTTGCCAACCTGCCGGTACGCTGCCGTTTTCTTTCCGGCAAAATTCCAGTCGTCAGGAAATCCTTGGATGCGCGCCGCCATCCTGACCGTCAATCGCGGCATACCTCTGACAGGAAAACTGGATGTGGGCGGAAAATCGGCAATACCCAAACCGTCGACACCAAGTCTCGCCCACTGTTCGCGGGCGCGTGTCGGTCCCAAATCAGGTCCTCCATGCTTTTTTGATCCGCCGACGATCGTAGGCGCAATACTATTTGCTCTGGCTGCCCAGGCACGCGCTCCGGGCCATCCGGCAGACGCCATCAGGTCAAAGAGTGTCTCTCCGACGCTCAAGCTAATGCTCTGCTCCGTGGGCCAGACGAATTGCCCTGCGTATTTATCAGGCATGGCGACGATTATGAAGCGGGGCCGCAATTGTGGGACTCCGAAATCTCGCGCGTTGAGCACGCGCCACTCAACGGCGTAGCCGAGCCGCTTGAACCGAGTTGCCAGTCGCCGGCGATATGCGATGAATCTATCGGAGGCGAGACCTGGGACATTTTCTAACAACACGGCGCGAGGATGCGCCTGCTCGACCAGATGCAACGCCGCCGGAAAGGTGTCGCGTTCATCGAGGTCGCCCAGTTGTTTGCCAGCGATTGAGAATGGCGGACACGGTACCCCGCCAGCCAGCAAATCGATCCCTCGAAAATCGCGTCCGTCAACATTCCTGACGTCGTCCTCGATTACTTTCCAGTGCGCGCGGTTGCGCCTTAAGGTCTGACACGCAAAGGAATCAATCTCGACGGCCGCCGCGCAATCGAAACCGGCTCGTTCTAGACCCAACGCCTGACCGCCTGCTCCAGCGCATATCTCGAGAACGCTCAAGCCCATAGTTGTTTAGTATTCACCGAGCGAGATGCGTTGCAACTGAATCTCACCCTGATCTCTACCTTAACACCACCGAGCCGGCGGCGAGCAGGCCCTCCACCTCCGCGACGAACGTCTCGGTCGGCGCCACCCGATACCCGTCGCCGAGCAGGAACACCGCCTCGTGCCCCTCGGCGAAACCCAGATGCAGGTACGTAATCGACGTCCCGCGATGGCGCCGCAGCAGCTCCTTTAACTGCTCCATCTCGCCGTTCTCCAGCCGCGCCCGCGGCGCCCGGATGCGCACCTCGCGCACCGCCTCGAGCAGCGCCGCCGCGATCGGTTTCAGCTCGTCGAGAATGATCTGCGCGCGCTCGTCGTCGACGTCGAGCTTGCCCTTGGCCACCACCGGCTCGTCGCCCATGATCACCGCCTCATACTTCTGATAGGTCTCCGGCCACACGATACATTCGACCACGCCGTCGCGGTCCTCGAGCGAGAACGTCGCATAGCGCTTGCCCGACTTGTTGTTCTTGAGCTTCACCGCCTGGACCACGCCGGCAATTCGCACCTGGCTGCCGTCGGGCGCCGCGGGCAGATCGGCCGTGGTCAGCTTGCCGATTCGCCGGAGCTCGCGATCGTACTTGTCCAGCGGATGCGCCGTGATGTAGAAGCCGAGCGTCTCCTTCTCGAACTTGAGCATCTCCTTCTGCGCGATCTCGGCCACCGCCTCGCGCAGAGCGAGAGTCGGGGTCTCGCCGCTCTTGCCAAAGAGCCCGATCTGATTGCGCGCCGCGTCGCTCTCGGCCCGCTGCGTCAGCTTTAGCGCGTCTTCGACCATCGCCATCAGGGGCGCCCGCCCGAGACCCGTGAAATCCATTGCGCCGCACTTGATCAGCGCCTCGAGCACCCGCCGGTTGACGATCTGGGTACCCACGCGCATGCAGAAGTCGGCGAGATTTTTGAACTCGCCGCTCGCCTCGCGCACCGCGATAATCTCCTCGCCGCTCTTTTGCCCGACGCCGCGGATCGCGCCCAGGCCGAAGCGGATCGCCGCGCCGCTCACCGTGAATTTCACCCGGCTCTGGTTCACGTCGGGCGGCAGGATCGCGATCCGCATCTCGCGCAGCGCCGCGATATTCTTGT
>JADEYI010001119.1_pt1 | contig 23688 bp, 25 predicted proteins | sample 8542331 | NCBI WGS metagenome assembly JADEYI01 (sample SAMN16510988, study PRJNA670497) | mine drainage metagenome | isolation source: biofilm near Copperflume 1 | place: Germany: Marsberg coppermine Kilianstollen | collected 2018-02
CGCGCTGGTGAATAGCTTTTCCCTCTGGTCGTTCCAACGGGTGACACGGCAGTACCGGCTGCGCTGCATGGGACGTGGGGTCTATACCTTTGGGCCAGCACATATTCGCAGTGGCGACCCCTTTGGCTGGCTTGTGCGCGAAGAGCGTCTAGCGGTGCGCGAGACGCTGCTGGTCTATCCCTTGATTGCTCCTATCGCATCCTTTGGATTGCCAGCGCGCCATCCCTTTGGTGGACGAGCGACGCCTCGCCGTCTCCTGGAAGATCCCCTTCGCGTTGCAGGCGTGCGTGAATATGTGTCGGGCGATGATCCGCGCCGCATCCACTGGAAAGCGACGGCCCGTGCGGGTACACTACGGAGCAAGGTCTACGAACCGAGTAGCCAGCATCGCCTCTTCATTCTGCTCGATATCAATACCTATAAAGAGTCCTGGATGGGCCTGGACCCGGAGATCCAGGAATTAACCATTGCAGCAGCAGCTTCTCTGTCCATGTGGGCACTCGACGAAGGCTACGCGGTCGGCTTGCTTGCCAATAGTCTGATGCTGGGACTCTCCGGTGAGAGTGCAAGCGCAAGCGACGCACAAGAGGCGGTGATGACCCCGCAGTCATTCATCCATCGTGTGCGTGTCCCGCTGGCGAGTGAGAGCGGACAGCGGGAACGCATCCTCTCGGCTTTAGGTCGGCTCCTTCCCTATTTCGGCTCCCCCATGGATACGCTCATCGATGCCGAACGTTTCACCTTGCCTCTTGGGACGACCGTCGTCCTGATCAGTGCAGCAGCGGTCCTCCAGGATACGACCATCGAGAGCCTGGTAGATCTGCGGAGCCGAGGTGCAGTTGTTTCTCTTGCCCTGACAGGGGATGCAGAGAGCGAAGTGGGAGCAGAAACATATGACGTACCAGTCCATCGATTGGGCGGAAGGGAGGTGTGGCATGAACTCGTCAAACATGTTGAAGACGAAGAGCACAATACCATCGGTCGAAGCACAGCCGCCCTCCACCTGGATTGAACGCTTCGCCCTTCCTCTCGCGGTCAGTAGCATGGAGGCGCAACCGATTGCGCTGGTGATCGCCTTTCTCACGCTCCTGATTGCTGGATCGAAGACAACGTCGCCTTTTGGAGCGGGGGCCATTGCGCTGGTCGCACTGGGTCTCCTCTGGTGGGCGATGATCGTAGAGCACCTTATTCGACAGAGGTTCCAGGGCAGGCGGCTGGCCTGGCTGCACTTGCTGAGCTGGCTCATTGCCATTCTCGCAGTCGTGGGGGCGTTGCTTCCATCGGCACTACAAGGAGAGGGCATACCTGCTGTTCTGGTTGGGGTGGCACTCGTGACATGGTTCTGGCGACGCGGTAGAACATGGGCGCAGACAGGCTTCGAATATGGGCAATTGTCCACCTCCTTCAAAGTTGGCTTTGGGATATTGCTCGGCATCCTGGCCATAGTGGTCGTGCTTCCAGCAGCAGAACTGCAAACGCTCCGCGCTGCACTGGCTGGCAACCTGCCCGTCTTCTTTCTCTGTGGACTGGTAGGGCTATCGCTGGCACGTCTGGGAGCCATCCGCAACGCTCGTCGCACCCTGGACGGCTCGCAGGCTGACCCGACGCGCTCCTGGCTTCTCGCGCTGACACTCCTGGGAGTGATCCTGATTGCGCTGGTCATCGCCATCGAAGCGATTTTCTCGTTCGCCTCCTTTGAACTGGCCGTGTCGGCATTGACTCCACTCTGGAATGCGCTTGGTACGCTCGTCGATTGGGTGCTGTATGGCATCATCTTCCTCTTTGTGCCGGTCTTTTATCTCGTCTCCTTCCTGATTGGCTTGCTCCCCCACCAGGCATCTGCACCGCAACAGCCACAGAATACGGGGCCCCAAAAACCACCCTTCCAGGTCCCAAGAGTGCCTCAGACCATCCCACCAGAGGTGCTGACGCTTGGTCGCTGGATATTTCTGCTCGTGGTGATGATCGTGGTGTTACTGGTGGTAAGAGCAAGCCTGCGACGGCGGTTCTTGACGAATGCCGACGAGGAAGTCGAAGAAGTACGTGAAGGGCTGGATGCACGCTCTTTGCTGGGTGAGCGTTGGCGAGCATGGTGGAATCGACGCAGACGGCTGAGCTCTGCCCTCATACCTCTCGAACCTCTCGATCCAGGCTCGGCTCGCGCCCACTATCGCGAGCTGCTCCAGGCACTGGCGACGGAGAAGGATGACCTGGCACGAGCCCCTGCTGAAACCCCTGCCGAATATGAGGCACGCCTCCTCGTCCACCTGGGAAACGCAGCACCGAACGCGCAAGAACTTCCTTCCGGCGATCGCCGACCACCCGATCGTGCTATACTGGACGAACTGACTCGTGCATATGCAGGCGAACGCTACGGAGGCAAGCTGACGCTCCAGCACCAGCGTGCCCGTTTGCAGTCCTGGGTGCCACACCTGGTGGCTCGGCTGACAGGCAGAGCATCACCACGTCGTTCTCGCTCTTGAAGGACAGGCACTCTATCGCTGAACGGCAAGGGCCTACCCATAAGATTCGGCTCGCAACTGCCAACTATTGAAATGCGGCCCAGCAGGGCTGAAAGGACGAAGGAGAAACGTATGCCTATTCGCTTTGAACGACGCCAGAAAATCGCTCGCTACCTTGATCCACGCACCGACTTCCAGGAAAGGACGATTGCCTGCGAAATGCGCCGCGACCCTTTGACGGGTCGCAGTGGACGGGTCGCTCATGGGTTGGGGTTTCATCTCCACCCGCTGGATGTTGCGCCACTGGTTGCTGCCTCACAACCTTCTTGCCCGTTCTGCCCTGATCGGCTTTTCCAGGTCACTCCAAAGTTCCCAGCCGAGATCGTTCCAGAGGGACGCCTTCAGCTCGGAGAAGCTGTGCTTTTTCCCAACCTGGTGCCCTATGATGAACATAGCGCGGTGACGGTCATGAGCCAGCAACACTACGTACCTCTGGGAACATTCACGCAAACCCAACTCTTTCAGGCTTTCCGGGTGAGCCAGGATTATCTGCGCTATGCCCAGCAGCACCCACAGACGACCTACGCGCTCGTCTTCTGGAATTACTTTCCCGCTTCAGGAGGAACCCAGATTCATCCCCATCTGCAAGTTTTCGCTACCGATGCGCCTGGCAACACCCTCGAAGAGGAACTCACCTGTAGCTCGCGCTACTATCGTGAAGAAGGACGGTCCTACTGGGTAGATGTGCTGGTAGCGGAAGAACGTCTCGTGGAGCGATGGGTAGCACGAGGGACACACACTGCCTGGCTGACCAGCTTTGTCTCCCAGAGTCTGTTGGCAGATACGCTCATCCTGTTTCCAGAGCACCAAACGATCGTAGATCTTTCCCAAGCAGCATTGGATGAGTTCTGCCGGGGATTGGGGCAGGCGCTTCAGCACCTGGCATCCCAGGGAGTGTACAGCTTCAATCTGGCATGGTTCTCAGGGGTGGCGGGGAGCCAGGAGATGTGTCTGCATGCCCGACTTTCCCCACGACTCTATCTCACGCCAAGCATCTGGGGAACCGATACGACCGCGCTCCAGCACCTCTACCAGGAGCATTTCATGGTGCAGACCCCGGAAGCCGCCGCCGCTGCCCTCAAGCCGATCATACAGCTCTAAAGGTTACCCAAGAGAACCATGGAGAAGAGCAGCATCCTTACCCTTCCCTTCCTTCTGGAGTGTCATGGCTAACTTCTTGCCAGAGACGTATGCTCTCTTGCTTTCCGCTTGTCACATCGTTCATGGCCAACATGAGTTCGATTAATCGCTGGATTGGTGGCCCGAGGACTTCATCTGCCTGGAGGTTGATGGCACCATACCTTTGTAGTTTCTGCGGTCGGCTGTCTTCTAAGTCGCACCATAACAAAGTAAATTCCCCCATCGTGCTACGAACAAAGCTCTCCTGGGCGACCGCCAGGTGGTAGTCTACAGCGAGGGTCGCTACATCCTGACGAACACGTTTCACCAGATGCAGCAATGCGGTGCGCTGGGCTGAATCGGGTGAATCGGTGAAACGGGTGAGTGCAAGCTGGGGAGGCGTTTCCCGGAGCAACCGCTCCTCCAGGCGCCAGGCCGCGAGTTCAACGCGCCGCGCTACTATGGCGAGTACACGTCGCTGACTCTCGTTAAGCAAGCGAGCTTTCCACTGTTGTTCACTGGCTCGGTTCTCTTCACCATCTGCCATAGGGAAATCCTCTCATCCTGTCAAATGCTCGCTCAACTCGTGCGATACGGTGCGCCGAGCAAGAGGCGCAGGCGCGTGAACAGCGGTAAAAACCGGGCAATCGCCGGGCTGTGAAAGGGAAAGACGTGCTGCTGGGTGTGACCATCAGGCTGTGGCACAAAGATGCTCAGGCTCGATCCAAGCAGGGACTGGCGTAGCTGCGCGGATGAGATCGTTGTCAGATCGTAGCGGTGCCTATGCTCGGTCCGGCCCGCACGTTCTCCCCACGAGCGACGGGACGTGCTGCGAGCATCTTCGAGGACCAGCAGCGTGCGACGCGTGAGTGCGACCAGGCGTGCCGGACTCTTGTAGTCCTCCAAGGCCGGAACTAATGCGGAAGTCAGCACCTCTTCTCCTGTTGTCTTCAGCAGGTCTGAGAGCCGTGACTCTAGCTGCTCGGCAATAGCTGGGGGAACCGTTCCCCCCAGCAGCGCGAGTTGTTCGGCCTCCGCGCCGCGAGGCACCCATGCCTCGACGACGGGCAGACGACGCACGCGCCGGTCATCCGTTCCGCTGGGAGAGGGCAGGAGCGCACGCAGGATGCTCGTTACCCGTGCCAATGCTTTTTCTATCTCCACCTTGTCTGGAAACTCGACGGCAAAGAGTTCGCTTCCGCTAGAGCTCACCACCTCCATCACCAGGCGTTGGTATGGTGAGTCATGTAGCTCAACGCGGCCAGCGAACTCGCCTGAGACCTTCCCTGGCGGTAGGAGTGCTATGCTTTGTAGTCGTTCCAGGGGGGTCATGTGGGCGATGTAGCCGCCGGGCAAGAAACTGCTACCTGGCGTAAGAAAATCACGCAGCCAGAGAACTTGCCGGTCAGTGATGAGAAACAAGCCCTCATTGGAACGCCAGGTCTGTATCCCCAACCATCCCGTCCGGTGACGCAGCAGGGGTCGCTCGACGAAGGCCAGTAAGTGTTCATCATCGAGCAAGAGGTCGCTCAGCGTATGCTGGAAGCGTTGGGGAACGAAACGGATGAGATGTTCTGCCTGGGCGTGAGGCGCAGTAGGATTTGCCTGAAGCACTTGGTCATGAAGAAGCTGCACACGCAGTGCTTCAGAGAGGCCCTCAATAGCACGCCAAGCAACAGGCTTCTCTTCCTCCTCGTCGCGTCTGAGCCAGCCCTTCCCCTTGGAGTGCATCCGTTGTTCGCGCTTCAAGAGCAATCGCGTCTCGCGGATAGACCTGGCCGCTGCCCCAGCATCACAGGAGACAATTTCTCCCGTAGTCTGCTGAAGCTCATCCCACGCTTGTGTCTGCACATAGGCCTTCATTGCTGCCACCTGCGCCGCGGGGAGCATGTCGATGGAGTGATAGGCAGCCAGGGATGCATCAACTTCCGCGACGGCGACGAACACCCACCCATCCGCTGGGAGCACTCTTTCCTTGTTGTGTAGAGAGGGGTGGCACAAAGCACCGAGCAGCCGTGCTTGCGCCAGCGTTCTCGGAGGAAAACTCGACGTGGTCAGCAAGAGCAGCGGGAATTCCATCTGCCCCTCTATGTGGAACGAGGCCAGGCCGGCGGGCAATCCTGGTTTGGCATGGTACATGTCCGTCACGCGCATGCACTCTTGTTCGCGATCCCAGGTGTAGATGGGACAGTCACTCTGCGGCTGACGTATCTGCACCTCGATCACCATGGCCGGTGTTGCCGAGCGTCGTCCTGGTTGCTTTGCATCATGCGTTTGGTCCTCGCTCATCTGCTTCTCGTCTCCTTCCACCATCCTTCATCGAACAGCGGGATTGTCTGCAAGGATGGAGCCGATCCCCCTGAAAGGTGGGCAAACAGGAGACGGCTCTACGAACCGATCTGTGTTTTCCATAAAAAAACTTCTACTGCCACCTACAACACTTATACTGTGCTGCACGGCAGGTAGAAGCCATTAGCCTGGTGGCGTTACGCGAGCCTCATCGCGAGACCAGATTCTGAAACGTAGCTATAGTATACGCAACCATCGTAACGAACGTCAAGTGCCAAACAAAGTAGAGAGAGCAGCCAGAGCATTTGCCTTCTCCCTCCTCTACAGCGTATACTCAAGGAAGCAGAAACACGATGGCGATGAGGCTCGCCTGATGCTCGAGAGAGCTAATAGCTTCTAACAGGTCGATTCAGGCCGTTAGAGGCTTTTTTTCTGTCAGGAGTTGAACGGAGGAATAGGTATGATACGTCTAGAAATCCCCCAGCGCGGGATCATCGAGTTGCGACATGCGGTCTTTGATGTCAACGGTACGCTTGCCGTTGACGGATTACCAATCCCAGGGGTGGTGGATCGTTTGAAAGCGTTAGGAGAGCAACTTTCCCTGCATGCGCTGACTGCCGGGACACATGGCAACATCGCGGAGCTTGAACGTGCGTTAGGCTTTCCCCTTCTTATGATTGTGAGTGGAGAGGAGAAGTTGCACTACGTGGAGCACCTTGGTCCAGCACATGTGATCGCCTTCGGCAATGGCATGAACGATGTTGGTATGCTGCGTTTGGCCGCTATCGGTGTGACAGTCCTGGCAGGAGAGGGTGTGGCAATGGGCGCGCTGCAAGCTGCCGATGTGCTGGCCCTCGGCCCGGTTGATGCCATTGACCTGGTGCTCAACCCCAAACGATTAGTGGCGACTTTACGAGGATGAAGCACTGACATATCGGCTGGGGAGCTGACGAGTGGTCTTCCCGTCCGTCGTTGGTGTGCGAAACCGACGGACGGACGGGCCATGTACGATAACAAGAGCGGGCGCAAGTAGGCATTCCCACTCATCCTGGCATCGAAAGGGACGCCATGGCAAGTGCCAACGCGTGCTCTGCAAGCTCGGGGAGAACGGGGAGGCACACCACGTTGGCCACCCCGATGTGTTCCAGAGTGAACTGCACCTCCGGCTTATGGCGCTGGCCAGAGACGATTCTGGCGGCCTGCAGTCGCGCCTTTGGCAGAAGCCAGGCCTCGCTTCCATACGTTATCTGTCCGCGCACGATGCGCCTCACCTCCTTGACCAGCAAGATTTGCCGATCCGTGCGCACCAGCACCGCTGGCGGTTGTTCATGCGCACCAATGCCGAGCCGTTGCCACCAGGCACTCTCGTCGATCGTCGGCACACTCAGCCACTCCTGTACGTGCTCACCGGCAACCAGGTAGCGCGTGACGGTGTTCTCCTGCCTCAGCTCGAGCCCGGCCAGAGCCGCGTGCCACCCCTTCCACGCAGCCGTACGCTCTCGTGTATAGGTTTGGTCAGGCCGGCTGGAAGGAGGAAGTGGCTGACCGTCTACCAGCGCACGCATGCACGCAACCGCCGCCAGGAATGCATGCTCGCTGACGCCGCTGTACTCGATAGTAACGCGCTCCAGACCGTTTGCGGTCGCCATCGTGAGCGATAGCGCACAGTCGAGCAGGTGTGAGCGCAGCTCGAAGTGCATGATACGGTCGAGTGGGCAGGAGGCAAAGTGATACTCGCGGTCGGCGGTAGAGATGGCGGGATCGGTGGGATCCTCCACGATCAGGGCTCGCTCCGGAGTGAGGACAAAGGCCCGTGCCGGGTGATGAACCTGCCTATATCCCGTGAGCCACAACCATCTGTCACGGGCGGGAAGGACAGTATGGTGGGCGTAGATGGCCGTCAAGACGGTTTCATCGGGCTGGAGATGGTGCTGGGCAACCTCGCGCAGTGGTGCCGTGAGGTAGCTCATCGTTTCTTTGCTTGTCATGCTTCTCCCCGTCCCTCCTTCTTGGTTGTGTTTCTCAAAAACTAGACATCGTCTTTTCTACCTTAAACATACTATGCTGTCAGAACTTCCACAGTCAGAGGAAGCTGTCGCTCTTGTAGAGGACTACCTGAAAGGCCAGCGTAGTGGATAGCCATCTTACGAAGTGCTGCGGAGCACTAGAAAGAAAGACCTATCGATCCCTGCCGGTTGCCAATCACCTGGACTCAGCAAGGTATGGGCAACGCGACACGGGGCGTGGTCATCTAGCACTGTTCACAGAGCGAGTCTGTCGTCTCACCAGGAGAAACAGCGGGATGGCAGCGAGTTCGATGACCAGGCTGAAAGCAATCAATATCGGTAATGATACACTGTATAGGACACCGATCATCGCGCTGCCCAGGAACCAGAAGATGCCATAGCCCGCTGTGAAGAGGCCATAGGCCGAAGCACGCCGCTGCGCTGGCACCATTGGTACGATAGCCGCTGGAATGATTGATTCGTGGACACCTATACCCAGTCCCCAGAGCGCGACCCCAACGAGTGCCACCCAGAAGTTGCCCAGAAACACGAAAGGCGCAAACAAGGCCGAGAGGATCGTCAAGGGGATCAGGACAGTGATCCCGAACCGATCAAAGAGCCGCCCGAAAAGCAGTGAGCCAGCTCCGCTGACGCCCATTGCGACGGAGTAGAACACAGGGATGAGCGTACCCGGCACAATTGAGGCCCGTGCGAAGTGATACGCGATAAACGGAAAGTCGGCGAATCCGGTAGCTACCAGCACTGCCCCGGCCAGATACACCCAGAAGACGCGTGGCAATCCACTGGTCTTGATATCCGGTGGATTCGCTTCCATTTCCTCTGGCCTGGGGTAGGTCAGGCGTGCAACCAGCAGGATGCTCAGCGTGAGGAGAGCGGGTATGAGCAGCACAGCAAAGGCGATCCGGTACTCGCCGCGCCAGGCCAGCACAGCGGCAACGACCAGTGGTCCAAACAGCGCGCCGGATTGATCCAGCGCTTCGTGTACCCCGAAGCCCCAACCATATCCCATCTCTTTGGCGGCATGCGAGAGCATAACGTCACGGGGCGGGTTGCGGGTCGCCTTGCCAACGCGTTCGATGATAATCAACAGGGCCGCAACCTGCCAGTTGCCCGCCAACGCGAGCAGTGGCACCGCGAGCATCTGAATGATATAGCCGAAGATCGTAATCGGCCAGAACTGCCCGGTTCGATCGCTCAGTCGCCCTGAGACCAGGCGCAGTCCATACCCAAGCAGCTCGCCGAAGCCGGTCACAATCGCCACAACCACGGCACTCGCTCCGAGCAGGGCCAGGTAGGGACCAATGATGCTGCGCGATCCCTCGTAGGTGAAGTCCGCGAAAAAGCTCATGACGCCGATGAGCAAAACGAACTTCAGTGCTATCGCTTTTTTTTGTGATAATTGCTTGGCTTCCTTCTTTGAAGTATCTGATTCCATATGTTCACTCCTGATAAGAGTATTCCCTTTGGTTCGCGAGTACTCTCATATGAATGAGAGCACCACGGCACTAATATTATCCTCGCCCCCAGCCTCATTGGCCAGTCGGATCAACTCAGTACATGCCGTCTGTGGTGGCGCGTGGCTCACCACCATCATAAGCTGTTCCTCAGTAAGCATGCCCCAGAGGCCATCACAGCAGAGAAGGAGGGTATCTCCAACCTGTACAAGACAGGTTGTGATATCGGGGTTCGGGCTCTCCCGCTCTTTTCCCCCCAGTGCTCGCAGGATGATATGGCGGGAAGGCGAACTTTGCATCTGTTCGGGGGAGATAATGCCAGCCCGTGCAAGTTCTGTCACCATCGAGTGGTCTGTTGTCAGGCGGGTAATGGAGGGTCCGGACGCAGATGAGGGGCGAATCAGGTAGGCGCGACTATCACCGACATGGGCGATCAAAAGATGAGCTCCCTTGACCACAGCAGCGATGCATGTGGTGATCATACCCGTATACTCCTGTTTGAGGCGAGCCGCCTCGCGAATACATGTGTGAGCCGCAAAAAAAGCCCGTTTGAGTTGCAAGGTGGGAGTCTCGAGATCACCGAGAGAACCATGCAAATGCGAGGCCTTTCCCTGAGCGTGAAACATGGTCTCATCTGCGTGTTGAGAAGCTGCTTGAGCATAGTAGGTAGCAGCGATCGTCTCGACCGCCAACTGGCTGGCGACCTCACCGGCTGCATGACCTCCCGCACCATCAGCGAGCAGGTAGAGCCAGCCGTACTGTGCGGATATCACCTGATCCTGTGGCTCACACAGAAGGATGGCATCTTCATTGTGCGTACGCACTCGTCCAGTATCTGAACAACTGGCTGCATTAATGCGTACCTGGGCCCCTTGGGACGAAGAGTTGTGTTGCTGCATGGCTTTCCTTTCCAGCATATCAGCCTGACGCGAGAGCGAAACACGAGCAATATTGTTGTTTGTCCAATAAAAGGGATTCTCCTTCTCTCTCTTCTTTTTCGCAATCCACATGAATGAATTTAATTGTCTGTTCCGAATATCCTGTTATATAAATCTTCGCCATAACTCGTTTGCAGTGGTTCGCCTTCGATTATTTTAAACGTTCGTCCTCCGTCGGTTTGTCTTTCAGCCCGCAAGAACATGGCGTTTTCCATCTTTTTGTCGTAGAAACCATGCGCGAATTCATATAAATGCGTCACGAAGAAAACCTTGATGCGTTTTTCCAATACTGCGCACATTATCTGCCTTGCAATCTCCGAGCCTTCTCTTTCGTTTGTCGCGGCAAATGATTCATTAAACAGCACCATGGAATTTGACGTTATCGTGTCTACGATAACGCTCATTCTGCTAAGTTCTTCATCAAGTTTGCCGCTTTTCATGGTAGCGTCTTCTTTCCGTTTGTAATGCGTGAAAAGGCCCTCACAGACATTGGCACAGAAAGACTCAGCGGGTACAAACATGCCACATTGCATCATCAATTGGGCCAAACCTATGCTGCGCAAAAAAGTCGATTTACCGCCCTGGTTGGCACCTGTGATGATCACGAGGTCTTTCCTGTCAGCATTCACATCGTTACCCACAATTCTTTGTTTCATGGTTAAAGCCAGACAGACATCGTATAATCCATGAAAAGAATGTCTGCGTTCGCCGGAAGCCACGGGCAAGGGAAAGGACATTGGCTCTCCTCTTTGGGCAAGTTGCTCATGCACATTCAAACATCCAACGTAAAAGGCCAATTCGGTCCGTAACATGGTAAAAAAACTGAGAATGTGATCGGCGGACTGGGCGAGTGCATTGGCAACAAGGTTGACCCCCCTGTCTTTTAATTCCGACAGAACCCTGGTACCGCTTTCATCGCGTTCACTGATAGAAAAGGTGTAAGCGGGCGGTTTTTCTGCAAAAATCTGCTCAATCCAACTCTGTTTCTTGTCGTGTGGTTTACGAAGGATGTAATTGCTACCTTGATTGCCTTTTCCCAGTTCAGAGCTCATCAACACTCCGTTGCGAAATTTCAGTTCCTTGAGATGCTGTTGGACGCTGGCGAAATAGTCATCACCAAGTTCTTGGTTGAGCATCGCGAAAAACGCTGTAAAGCCCTCTGACTCAAATGTATCGGCATGTTCATCGGCGAGATGCTGTAGTTTTTTAAGTATGTCCACAAACATCTGTAACACTTCAATCGATCTATGTAGTATCATGTCGGGATATTTACTCAATAAGCCCCAAAAATTCTTTTTCTCGCTTTCAATTGCCTCTACCGCGATAGTGTAGATATCCCTGACAATGGAAGCGTTTTTCAGGCAATCCTGAAGAATATGCTGGCGATAGCGGATGGTGTCCAGATCGTTTACACTGGACAAAACAGCTTTTTTTACCACTTCAAATAAAAATTTGTCACCGAGTGCCATAGCGTTGAACAGCGTGTTTAATTCCAGGTCTTGTATCAATGCCTGTTCATTCGGCGGTAATTTTCGCTGTAGGTCAAAATCATGATCTTTATGCATGAGAAAAGCCTTCATGATTGTATGCGCTCCTTTAAACCATCGTATGTAAGTCGGTATTTTTCGGCAATTGCTATCGCGTATGCAAGCCCGTCGGCTGGCCTTCTGACAATTTTATAGGTGCGCAATGCCTGATTTTCGGGAACTATCGAACTGACCATGCTTACGGTTTTCTCACTGAAAGAAGCCAATTCATCGATGAACGTGACGCAAACACACAGCACATCCAATTGTAGTATTTTTTCCATGATCTTTTTGCTCAAAAATACCGCGTCGTTGACTGTGGTGGATGTGAAAATTTCATTCATGATGATCATACTGTTTGATGTGGCCTGGTTTAGAATAGTGTCAATTCTGACCAGGTCATCCTGCAGTTTGCCTCTGAGTTCTTTGATGTTTTCTTCCTTTTCAAAATGCGTAAAGAGCTTGTCGAACAGAAAGAGTTGCGCTTCCCTGCCTGGGACGGGACAACCTATACTGGCCAAATAATGCACCTGTCCGAAGATGCGGGCGAAGGTGGTTTTCCCGCCTTGGTTCGGACCGGTTACGACAAGTATGCGCTCCTTCCCTTTCAGGTAAAAATCATTGCAAACAACGGACGAGTGTTCGGTAATGAGTTTATAGGCCAGAGCTATATCAAACCCTTCATAATCATACACTTCCTTCCCTGTATTGGACATGTGCGGATAAGAGAACTTCAATCCCGCTCGTTTGATTGTCGCGATATACTCCAGATAGGCGATGTAAAATTGTATTTCCCGGTCAAAAATGGCTATCGTCTCATCCAGGTAATTACGGTTTTTCACACAGTAATCATCAAGATTGAAAAATAGGTCGGGATACAATTTGGCTACTAAATCCAGTATTTGCGCTTCAACATGGTTCATATCCGGAAAGGTGGAAATTTTAACTCTGTAATCTTTGACCGCCCCCTGTTTGAATTTCGCGAATGTTTCCTCAACATCCGCGCTGTAATCAATTTCAGATTCATATTTGCGAACCGTGATGCCGTTCCCCTTTATGAGCAGGCAATATTTTACGGCGGATACATCGGCTTTCAGCTTTTTCGTTTCCGTCAGAAGCGATGTAAAACGGCTTGCATTGGCATAGTTCGTCACATATTCGCGGAAGGCCAAGAAGCCGCGCGATTGTACACCTACAAGAGTTACATCATGTACCAGACCCTGAACGGCTTCGCAATACATTTCCACCGCGTCCAAAAACCATCGTTCCTTCTGGTATTTGTAGTAAAGCTTGCCTGCTCGGGTAAGATGTTCGCGCATTGCACGCATTTTTTGCGCAAACGATTGTATATGCTCAAACAGCATTTTATTTTCAAGATCCCGCATTATTTCATGGCGATACGTGATCGCATCGATATCGTTCAAGGAAGTGTAAAAATACGGTTTTAAATTATATTCCTGTCTACCGACCGTGATGGCGTCGATAATCTGATCAAGATTTAAATCAACAAAAAAGACAGGCACTTCAAGTGTTTCTTTTTTTATGCTGTCTTCAGTTCTTTCAAAGAGGATGCTGTGGAAAGTCATGGAAAAAACACCTCCTGGGCCATGGTGCTGACGCACAGCATCAACTCTATCGCCGCAAATGCCCACGTGATAGCAAAACTCACTGCCATAAAAAATCTCCCCTCTGGAGGTAACGCGCATAAAAAAGCTGACAGATCCTACGTTTTTCTCGTAGAAGCCATCAGCCGTCATCAGCGGTTCGGATTTTTCCAAAGGGGAGCTTCATCCCTTTAAAATAGGATAACACTTTTTTATGTAGCCTGCAATAAGTGTACTGGCCTGGTAGCGTATCCCTTGAATGAGCTAGCTACGTAGCAACGTGAGCTTTCCGAGCTTTCTTTGCACGTTTATTCTCACGATTTCCGGTCTGCTCGAGATGTCCGAGCTGCGCTAGAAGCAGAAGTTCCCGTTCTCCACGCTCCACTAATTGCGCCTCCCACTCATCCTTATACTGACGCAAGGTAGAAACGAGTGTGCGTGCCACGAGCAAATTGCGATACCATTTCTGGTTAGCAGGAACGATATACCAGGGAGCTTCATCGGTACTGCACCTGGAGAACGCATCCCCATAGGCTTGTTGATAATCGTTCCAGTATTTACGCTCAGCCCAATCAGCAGTGGAGAGTTTCCAGTCGTCCGTTTGATTCTTCTGTTGGGCCAGTAGGCGTCTTTCCTGCTCCTCGTAGCTCATATGCAAGTAGAGCTTCAGAATAATCATGTCATTCTGGGCCAGCAAGCGTTCAAAGTCATTAATGGCTGCGTAGTGGCGACTCCAGGTTTCTGGTGGTACCAGATTATGCACGCGTACAACCAGCACGTTCTCATAGTGGGAGCGATTGAAAATGCCAATGACACCTCTGCCTGGAGTGACCCGATGCACACGCCAGAGGAAGTCATGGTCCAGTTCGCGAGAGGAAGGGACTTTAAATGATCGCACCTCGCACCCCTGCGGATTGACTTGGCCATGACATTGCGAATCGTGCCATCTTTGCCGCTCGTATCCATCCCCTGAAGTACTATGAGTAGGCTGTGATGCTGCGCCGCCGCCAACAACTGCTGCAACTCGCCAAGCTCTTCGCTGAGCTTTTCTATCTCCGCTGATGCCAGTGCGCGATCCGTATACTTATCAACATAGTCGGGGTCGTAATCCTTCAACCTGACTTTGCTGCCTTCATCAACCTTCCATGCAAGTTGCATAGTGTCTCTCCTTTCGAATTGTCGAACTTGTCATGTGTTAGTATACCATTTCAATGGATGACCTCTCTCTGTCCAATACCTGATAATGAAGCATCTTTACCGATAGGAGCCTCATTCCTTGCAAAAGGGAAGCCACAAGAAAGCCGCAAGGATTTATCCGCTATAGGCGCACATGCCGACGCGCGGAGAGTTGACCACCGGCAAGAGCATCTCTTCACCGCACTCGTGTTCCTCCGCGCAGTCATCGCATAACCAGCCTTTCCCGTCAAAGATGCATTGTGAGCAGACACTGGTGGCAGGTTTGCCACACGCTTCGCACAGAATCACTGGTGGAACATTCCTGGCAAGCACCTGGATGGCTTTCCCTTTCGTTTCGACTTCCCGTTCTGCGACCACCTTCAGCTTCAGTTCCGTCGTCGTGCCATAGTCATACTCGTAGGCGCAGCTTTGCCCTGGACTGAAGACCTTGTCCAAACGCACCCGCATACTTTTCTCATCCATACCCCAACCATCATCCATCCCCGCGTCGACGGCATAGCGCACGCCTCCGATCTCAAAAGCGCTCAGATGCCCACAACACTCCAGCCAGGTATCCCTGAGAAACCGATCCAGCGTTGCCAGCGTGATACTCGCTGGCACGTCCAGGTGCATCCAATACATCGGGAGACCGCGTCCTTCCACCACGAGATGGAAAGTCCTGATTTGCTGTGCCTTCCGGCGACTCCCTGCTTTGGCTTCAGTGCTTGCCCTTTGCTCGCACGTCTCCAGATGTCTGGTCATAGCTGACTTACTGTACTCCCCATGGCAAAAGGTGCATATTCCTTTTGATGTCTGTCTTGTCATATACTTCCTCCTTTCCTGGTTGCTCATGCTCTGTAAGTTACCCAATCACAGCATACAATATGAACAGCAGGAAGAAAAGCACTGCCGTCATGCCTGGCCAGCTATGGTAAGTACGAGGCATTGCTGGCTGCTTTAGAACGGACCAACTAGCTATGAGTACCATACCAACGTTAACCGAACAAAATATTCGCACCTTCGTCGGCGAGCAGAATTTCCAGAAGGGCCAGCAACTTGTTCATGATGCAGCCATCGTGGATTTGGTCAGACCAGGGATATTCCACCTGAATTCCTCCAGGATACGACTCTTGAAGAAAAGCACCTGGTGGCACAATGGGTTCGCGCTTGGAACTGGGCCGGGCGGATGAAGCCGTTCAGGATGCAAGCCGGGCTCAAGGCTCAATACATCTCACTTAAGCTAAATTCCAGGTGTATGAATGCTGTGTAGGGGCCGCTTTAGCGTACACATCGCCGATTTATCGGCCAACGGACCGGGCCGAGCCTGGCTTTGGCGGTTTTTATGTCCGTCCGGAGCCTGAAAGCTGGGTCTTCAAGTTCAATCCAGGCCAGCGATTGCGAGCACTTTTTGGCTGGTCATCGACCTACTCAGGAAAACTCTAGACATGCCTGCATGACAAGGAGGAAGAGCATGCCACAGGAAATCAATCCGTGGGCGATGTACCGCGCAAAACATCTACGGCTTCTCTCCCAGAAGTGCTGAAAATGGAATACGAATGAGTCAGGAAGAACAGGAAGAGCGCGAACGCCTTGCCCAATTGTTTGCCAGTGACAAGTCTGCATCTGAGATGGTGATTGAAGACCGAGGTCCGTACTAATGGCTACCTACTTTCTGGACACCTCGGCCATCATCAAACGGTACATCTTTGAACCTGGGCAAGCCTTGGTCCTCTCCCTCTGCAATCCAGCACAAGGTCACGACTTGTACATTTCACAAGCCGCACTCGTAGAAGTCGTCGCCGCGATCTGCCGGGGAGAGCGCGAGAAAAGTATCAGCATTGCTGAACGTGATCGGCTTATTACCATGTTTCGATAGGAGGCAGACGGAAAACCGACGGAATGGACGCTATGGTTCAGACAATTTCCAGGCTATACGTTCTCTCTCGGCACCGTTACATTCTCATAAAGTGCTTCAAGAGGAATGCTGACGTCGATACTTTTTAGTTCTACCTCATCGTCTGGCCCAAACGGATGAAGTGTCCAGAGTTTATTACTGGCTCGTCGATAGACATCGACGGCCTGCTCTTGCGGGCTGATGAGCACATATTCCTGAATAGAGGGACAACTCTGGTAGTATCGAAACTTTTTTCCTCTGTCGGTTGCCTCAGTCGAGGGGGAAAGCACCTCAACAATCACACATGGCGAATAAATGATATCGTTCTCTCCTTCCAGATCACCTGGATCACAACTGACGGAAGCATCGGGAAGAACATAGCGCGTGCTGGAAATGCTAACACGCAGATCAGAGTTGAAGACCTCGCAAGGGCTACCCCGTAAGGCTGCCTGGAGGAGACTGACAACATTAATACTAATTCGAGAATGATTGGTGGTGCCGCCAGCTAACATAGTGACGACGCCATCAATATACTCGTAGTGTGCATCCAGGCTATTGCGATCAAGTTCCAGGTATTCTTCCACACTCATAAAGAGGCGATGCGGGTCTGCGGCCATATGTTCCCTCCTTTTGTGAGCTAAGTGTACCACATGAAGTGCATCCAACTCAACTTATAATCAGGAGTGCCTTCACCAGGCACTTGATTACCAAACACCAGCCGAGGTGTATTTTCACCAAAACTGCTCATTTCCTGCTAGAAACATTGGCGTAATCGTCTCTACCTCAAAGGTTACTTTTTCCATGCTCTGATCCTTTTCTTATTCAGTCAGTTATAAGAATATAGTGAGCAAATTGCTGAGGTGTTCAATGATGGCATCGGGTTTAATATCAGCGGGTGTCTGGCGTTCTCTTTTCTCTGTTTGCCGCAGATAGGTCAGCAGGTAATCAATTGTCAGGGGAGGCTGTTCAATTTGTTGGGAGGTGGTTGTTGCAGACAGGGCGGCACGCGCATCTTCACGTAGCGATGCTTTAGGCATCCAGATTGCTCGCATACCAAGCCTTTTTGCTCCGACGACATCGGCACTTAGCGAGTCGCCAACCATTGCGGCTTCTTCTGGTGGGACATTGAGACTCTTGAGCGCGTGTAAGAAGATGTCTGGATGGGGTTTGCGTATGCCTAAATCGGCAGAAATCGCCATATGACACAGTTCAAAATAGTCGAGCAGACCGAGAGTGCGCACATCTTCTTGAAATGGTACACCACCATAGTGGCGGTTCGTCACTACACCCAGAAGGTAGCCCCGTTCTTTCAGAGCTGCCAGGGTTGAGAGAGTATCGTCGAAAAGCATGCGCGAGTCGAAACTGCGCACGCGCAAAGCTTCATAGATAGCCTCGCCTAAGGCGCGAGTTACGCCCGGCACACCCAGTTGTTGCAGAGCGTCCATTGCTGCCAGCGCAAAATCAGGTTCGTATTCGATGTGCTGACGCGTTTTGATACGAATCTGCTTCTCGAAACTTTTACGCAATGCCTGGCCAAGTTCATCCACATGCATATCCGGGCAGACGCCGATACCCACGCGGCGAAAAAGCTCCAAAACGGCTTGCAGATTCGCAATTCTCTCGCTGGCAAGCATCACTCTTTCATCTTTATGTGTCCAAAGCGTACTGCCCAGGTCAAAGAGTATACAGCGAATGTTACGTCCAACTTCCAACGAGGGCTCCTTTTACATTTTAATGTCTATTATACCATGTTCAAGGCTCAGGTAGTTGTGATAGAGGGGACGACAGTTGTAGCGATTGTAGCGATTGTAGCGATTGTAGCGATTGTAGCGATTGTAGCGATTGTAGCAGTTGTGATGGGTAGAGACGTTGCCCCAGACAGGCACAAGGCTCAATACAATTCACGTAAGCAAGCAAGCGTAGGCGCACAATTTATTGGCGCACCGCCGATCAATCGGCGGTGCGCCAATAAATTGTGCGCCTACGTTGTACTTGAAGCACCTCCTGTTCTAGTGTTACACTGCAATATGGGGAAGGAAGCTTGCGTCCTTCAATGTGAGAATAGCTGAGAAAGTTGTTAATGACATTGGTCAATTTTGTTAATAGAGGTATTGACAATTTTAGGTGAGAATATGAAGCCAGCTGGTCGTCCTCGACGAGAGCAAGAAAAACCTGACAGCCCATTTGGGGAATTGCTGAAAGAGCATTTACGGCGTGTCAAAAATTTCACGCAGGTGGAATTAGCGAAGGAGAGTCTCATTCCTGAGAAAACTCTCTCAAACATGGTGAAAGGCAAGCGAACAAGCGGAACAACGCTACGTCGAGATTTACGTGAGATCATCAAGGTGTTGCACCAAAAAGAAGTTCTTCATTACGGACATTAATTATCAAGGTCAATGCCACAGCTTCGGCCCAGGGAATTACGAACTTGCACTGTCTGGATTGGAGCAGAATGTGAGTTCGATTAAGGACGCGAACGGTGCTTATCACATCAGACTGTATGATAAAGATAAGAACTTTTACAATCTTGATAAAGATGCGCCCGTCTTACCTGCCGAGTGGGACAACAGAGCAGACACGATGCTGGTTGAGAAGAATCGCCCGACCTTTTGCCATCCTGGTAGCAATGGCATTATCGCTTTTCTCGATACCAACTACTCAGGCGGTTGCCTCTTCATTACGGGTAACATAGCCAACCTGGCACCTTCCAACTTTGACACACGCGGTAATAGATGGGAATTTGCATAGCGAGTGGGTAGGTGGTCACATGGCCGAACTTGATCTACGTTGGGCCTTCCCAGTCACGATCCGGCGGGTAGTGGTATGGGATCGCAAGCAGAGTGCCACGGACAACAATCAAATCAATAAGCTAAAACTCTCATTCAGTGATGGAACATCTACAGGAAGCATTAACCTGATTAGTCTAGGCCCGCGCTGTGCTGATGTGACGTTCCCGGAGAAAACGGTGAGCTGGTTGCATATTATTCCTACAGATGCCAGCGGCAATAATGGCTATAGTGAAGTTGAGGTGTGGGCTACCACCGGCCCTCAGTATTCAAACAATAGCTGTGTGAATAAGGTGCTGGTGCCTCAAACGGTTCCTGAAGCATTGGCACAAAAAGCCTATTAAGCGTTATCTCAGATGATTACCCCCAATGGGGATTTTCGGCATGATATCATGATATAATGAATGCGATGATCTAACCACCTGTAAGGGGTCAAATGAGGACTATGGCAATGCAACCGGAACGGCAGTACGTGACGTTTGAGCAATATATGCTGCTCGTTAATAACTCTAATCGGCGCTATGAGTACTACGATGGTGAGGTGCGCTTGATGGCGGGTGGATCATCAAATCACGCGGCGATAGCACTCAACTTTGGTGTAGCACTTGACCAGGCGTTGGGTGATGACACAGTTTGTCGCCCCTATGTCAGTGATAAACTGGTACGAGTAGCTCCCACAAAGATGGTCATACCTGATGTCGTTGTCTCCTGTGATAGTGCCGATCATGGGGAAGCACAAATCATCAATGCACCTGTTCTCGTCGTTGAGGTACTCTCAAGGTCAACGGAGATGACTGATCGCTTTGTAAAGTTGGCACTGTATCAGGCAAAAGAGAGTATTCAGGAAATCATCTTTATTAGCCAGGTCATTCAGCGCGTTGAGGTCTTTTCTCGCTCTACTCCTGGCTGGCTCTACCACCAATATGGGGCGGGACAAAGCTTTCTCTTGAGAAGCCTGGATATTGTCATCGAGATACGGCAATTGTACCGACGTTTAGCTATTCCCGTGGTGGTTGAACAGGTTGAGGAAGAGGAGCCTGAAAATAAGTGAGGCTCTGGCAGGTAGAGGTATGTGAATGGTGTGTAGGGGCGCGATCAATCGGCCCCTACGGGAGTCTATGGATGAGCTGGTGGGCAACCGCTATGCCGTGTTCAAGTGCGAGATGGACGCGTCCACCTACGAATGCATCGCCGCAGAAGGCCAGCCCTAGAGGTAGTGACAGGGCGTTGAGCGATTGCGCATCCGCTTTTTCCGTGGGTAATGCTTGACTCCAGCGATAGATATCCGTAAAGATTGGCGGCGCCAGTGGCTCATTGAGCAGGGTTGCAACGCGGTTTGCTACATCGCGGATGACCTCATGATTGGGGGTTTGCCAATGCGCGCGGCTATAGTGCGGAGCCATCTGGGCAATTAGTAGGCCAGCATGGGTGGGTACACGTTCGGGAGCCTTCTCGTGCTCCCAGGCCAACCAGGAGATGGCGTGGGACTTATCCGTGTTCACCAGGGCGTAATACGGGTGAGCTTGTGGAGCAGATTGGTAGCCGAGCATGACCGAGATGAGCGGATTATAGCTGGCCTGTCGCAGCAAGGCGCAGATGCGCTCTCCTTGTCCATTGAGCAGTTGGCTGGCCTCGATCAGTGCGACAGCCTGACTGGCGGGGATAGTGATGAGGACTTGCGCAAAATCACCGATATGCTGACCCAAGGCATCGAAGAGGCTCCAGCCTGTGCTGTGCTGCTGTAGATGTCCGAGAGGTGTCTCCAGCCGAACAAGCAGTCCCGCGGCCATGCGTTGCGCCAGGGCGTTGAGGCCGCTCCGGTAGGTCCACTTTGGCCCTCGATTCTGGAGGGGATCGCCCTCTTGAATATGTCCGTGCTGATCAAAGACCCAGACGGGTTTGCCGATATCGATCAGGTCGGGGAGATAGAAGTCCTTCATGATTAAGGTCTCGCTCACGGAAGCTGGATTGTCCCCCTTGATGTACTGCGCACCATAATCATAAATGAAGCCAGCGTGCTTCCCGGTAGCTGCTCTGCCTCCCACCTCGCTATTCTTCTCAAGTACCGTCACGCTATAGCCCGTGCGGCGTAGTTCATGTGCGGCGGCCAGTCCACTGCATCCCGCGCCGATAATGGCGATGGACTTTGATAATTTTTCTTCCATTTTTTCACCTCGCCACCCGGCAGAATGATACCATCGTGTTCGAATATTGTCCCTTCAATGGTAATCGAGCCGAAGTCCGTTTGATCGATTGTAGATTTCAAGGTTATGGCCTTGCCCCAATCCTTTCACTGAAGGACGTAGCAAGCCAGCGTAGGGGCCGGTTTATCGGCCCGGACCGGGCCGATAAATCGGCCCCTACGGCCCATTCATACACCCTGGATGTTGCTTACGTGAGATGGATTGGGCTTTGCTCCGCCCGCTACAGCTACCAGCAAGGATACCTGGTCCTTGTCACGGAGTGGTGTCGCGAGCGTGGCGTCAGGGTTTGGGCGGACATTGTTGATGAGTACGCGCATGTAGGATGGTAACGATCCGGCTTCATCCAGCAAGTATGGTCGCGCCCGCGGGTAGATAGCGATCATCTTTTCCAGCACCTGTCCCAGCGTGATGGCGGGAATATCGAACGAAAGATCGACCAGAGGTTGGCCGACGACGACTCGTGCTGCGCCGTAGAGTGCGACGCATACATGCATGGCTCCCTCCTCCTTAAAAGCACGTAGAGCTGTTCTGCCCCTGCTTTCTTTGCAATGCCGGAAGCAGAACAGCCGGGAAACCATTCTCGCGAGTTACAAGTTACAGGCCATATTGCTGACGAACGTAGTGACCGATGCCGATGGCGTCGAGTTTGTCCAAGGGTACGAGCATGTTTAACTGCACGACACCGGGCAGGCGACCAATCTCGACTCCGCCGTTTATGGTGCAGCGATTGCGCACTTCTGCCGGGGTCATGTGCAGCACTTCGCTGGCACGCTGGATGGCATTATCAGTCGCTTCGTTCAGGGTTGGCCCGGTACCGATGAACTGAACGGGGCCGACGTTGCGCTGTAGATTGACATGGTGGCGTTGGGCGAGCCGTTCACCTGCCGCCAGTTCCTCCTTAGAGAAGGGTCGCACGATGAAGGGCAAATCTTCAGCCACGGGTAACAGGATGGGGCCATCCAATGCCAGGTGTTTGATGACATTGACGCGCACACGAGCTTCGGCGGTGATATCGGTGGTATGTAGACCCAGTTCGCCATCACCCTGATTGGCATGGCAATCGCCAATATAGACGCCGCCGCCCTCGATTTTCACGGGGCAGATAAGCACCGCACCGGCACGTACTTCATTGGTGTCCAGGTGCGCATCGGTCTTGACCCGATTGAGTGTTTCCAGCGACATGCCATATGGGTGACGCGCCCCGATCAGGAAGCTGCCGAAGTCCCCGGCGTTGTGCGAGTCGGGCAGGTCGGCACTCGGCGTTGTGCCGATATTGCCGATAAACGGGCGCAGGCGGGCAAGTACACCGGGAATGGTATGTGGCTCAAAGAGGAGGATGGGGTGCTGGCGTGCGTTTGGTGGAAGGGCCGCCATCTCGCGGGCATGCTGCGCAAAATCGTGAGCGTTAGCGGCATCCATCGTCAAGCCCACCTGGCTTTCGTGATCGAAGACGATGGTGTATCCCTCCTCAAAGCCGAATGGGTTGATGACCGCCCCGCACTTAGCGCAGCGAATACTGCTCTCGCCGGTTCCCTCGACACGGCTAGCGGGCCATGCTGTGCCGCACCCCGGACATTTCTTATCAACGAAAGGATCATCGCCAAAGGCCGCGCTGTTCGTCACCATGGTACCGGAAGAGGTTGCCAGGGAGAGTACGCGCATAGATTCGATGGTGATGGCCAGGGCATCGCCAACTTGCGCTCCCTCTACGGCCACCGGACGCGTAACCTCGTGCCCGCCATGAAATTCTGGTGTGATCATCGGCCCCCAGCAGCCTGGCGGAACGACACAACGAATGTGCCCGCCGTCCTTAATAGTCGCCGCGAAGCCCAGGCTTGGGCCTACAAGCCCACCGGTGTACTCATCTACAAAGACTTCATCCCTGATCTCGCTATCCATTGTCTTCATAAAGGTCATTTCCTTTCGCCAAACTGGTCGGACAGACTATTCTTTCGCTCCACTAACAATGTACCCGAAGGCAGCTACTTAGTCAACTGAGGACCGATATCGGGTGAGGTTCTTTTTTTGGCAGTATGCATCTCACCCTCGATGCAAAAAAAGAGGCATACCCTGCGGATTCTGTGATACTGCTAGTGTATACTATGCTTGGGGTATTAAACCGTCCCTGGAAGAATTAGCTATCCGATAA
>JADEYI010001120.1_pt1 | contig 23670 bp, 20 predicted proteins | sample 8542331 | NCBI WGS metagenome assembly JADEYI01 (sample SAMN16510988, study PRJNA670497) | mine drainage metagenome | isolation source: biofilm near Copperflume 1 | place: Germany: Marsberg coppermine Kilianstollen | collected 2018-02
CCTCAGCTTCCATGGACGGCCGATTCATGACCCACGACAGGAGCAGAAGACCCCTTTTCCAAAGGTCCCGGGCCGTCCGCCCGAATCAGGAGCCATCCAACCTATTCCGCAAGACGAGAAACGCGTCCCGAAGGAGCAGACGATGACCGAAGTGACTGATCCGGCCGAAGCCCAGACAACACCGGCGGCCAACGCTGAGCCCGATCCAAAACGTTGGTCGATCCTGGCCGTGGTCGTCATTGCCCAGTTGATGGTGGTCCTGGATGCGTCGATCGTCACCATCGCCCTGCCCTCGGCCCAACGGGCTCTCAACATCTCCGTGGCCAACCGGCAGTGGGTCATCACGGCCTACACCTTGGCGTTCGGTGGACTGCTCCTGCTGGGCGGTCGGATCGCCGACTTCGGAGGGCGCAAGCGGATGTTCATCGTCGGCCTCATCGGATTTGCGGGGGCGTCGGCGCTGGGTGGGCTGGCCGCGGATCAGGCCATGCTCTTCGGGGCCCGGGCGCTCCAAGGAGCGTTCGCGGCGGTGATGGCGCCGGCGGCACTGTCGTTGCTGACCATCACCTTCCGGGATGATCCGAAAGAGCGAGCCAAGGCGTTCGGCGCCTATGGAGCCGTGTCCGGTGCCGGTGGTGCCATCGGTGTCCTGGCCGGCGGCGTCCTCACCCAGTACGCCTCGTGGCGGTGGTGCCTCCTGGTGAATGTCCCGATCGCCGTCCTCACCGCTGCCGCCCTGCGGGTCGTCCACGAGAGCCGCGAGGTGGGGACCACCCGCTACGACATACCGGGCGCCCTGCTCTCCACCGCCGGCCTGGTCAGCCTGGTCTACGGCTTCACCAAGGCGGAGACCGACGGCTGGGCATCGACCACCACGCTCATCCTCCTCAGCGTGGCCGTGGTTCTGCTGGGGGCCTTCGTCCTGGTCGAATCGCGCTCGAGCCACCCGCTCCTGCCCCTCCGGGTGATGTCCGAGCGGAACCGGGCCGGTGCCTACCTGTCAGCCCTGCTGACCGGGGCCGGCCTCTTCGCCATGTTCGTCTTCCTCAGCTCTACATGCAGGGGGTCCTCCACTACTCGGCCCTGAAGGCCGGGGTTGCCTTCCTCCCGTTCGCGGCGGGCATCATCGCCGCCGCCGGGGCGTCCAGCGGCCTGGTCCCCCGGATCGGCCCCCGGATCCCGATGACCCTGGGGCTGGGGGTCGGCGCACTGGGATTGGCCTGGCTCACCCAGATCGGCGTCGGGACCTCCTACTGGACCCACGTGCTCCCGCCCGAGATCCTGATGAGCGTGGGCCTGGGGCTGGCGTTCCCCGCCCTCAGCAGCACGGCCCTGGTCAATGTCGGGGACAGGGACTCCGGGGTGGCCAGCGCCCTGGTGAACACCGCCCAACAGGCGGTGGGTCGTTGGGGACCGCCCTGCTCAACACCGTGGCGGCCACGGCCACCGCCACCTACATCGCGTCCCATGGGGCGGCGATGGCCCGCGCCGGGCAGGTCCACGGCTACTCGGTGGCCTTCGCCCTCGGAGCCGGCATGCTCGCCCTCGGGGCCCTTGTGAGCGCCGTGTTCGTGACAGGTCAGTCTCGCCGAGGCGCGGGCGCCGGTCAGCCCCGGCAGATGACAGTCTCGCCCCAGCCAGGATGACGCCAGGTTGACCTGACGACTGCGCCCGGCGCCTCGGTGCCTGGAACCCGTCGGGTCAGAGGTCGCCCCGGGCCTGCTTGGCCATCCGTGATGCCAGTTGTCGGGAGACCCCGAAGGCCCGGGCGAGGTCCCCGATGCTCATGCCCTCCTCGAGCCCGGCGACGGTGATCGAGAGTCGCAGTCGGTGACGGCACTCCTCGAACCCACTGAGGTGCTCGGTCATCGCCAGGCGCCTCTCGGCCGTGTTGAGGACGCGCAGCGCCTCATCGATTCCCACCCCCCGATCGAGCAGTTCGAGCCCCTTCTGCAACCCCTTCCGGCTCTCCCGGATGAGGTCCCGGAGCTCCTGACCGGCCACCAAGAGTTGCCCAATGTCGCGGGCAACATCATCACGCGACGAGGTCACGCCGTGAGCCTATGCCCGCCGCGGGAGAAATCAAGGACCCCGGCACCTCTGGAGGGTGGGCCCGTCGTCGTCCCGCCGGAACGGCGTTCGCCCGACTCCTGACGAGGGGCGAGACTGTGCCATGGCTGTCTTGGGATTGGGTTTGGCCGCGTTGGGTCGCCCGGGGTACCTGACCGTCGATCACGGCACCGCCATCGGCCCCGACCGCTCGATCGAGGCGCTTCGGGAGCGATGCAGCCAGGTATGCGACGCCGCGTGGGATGGCGGGATCCGGTGGTTCGACGCCGCTCGCTCCTACGGTCGGGCCGAGCAGTTCCTGGCTGAGTGGTTGACCGGTCGCGCCATCGATCCGGGGCAGGTGTTGGTGTCATCGAAGTGGGGATACACCTACACGGCGGACTGGAGGGTGGACGCAGAGGTCCCGGAGGTGAAGGACCACTCCGCTGCCGCCCTGGCCCGCCAGTGGCCCGAGACCCGGGCGCTACTCGGACCGTGGCTCCGCCTCTACCAGGTCCACTCCGCCACGGTGGAGTCGGGGATCCTCAGCGACACTGGCGCCCACGCGGCGCTCGCCCGGCTCGGGCTGCCGGTCGGGCTCAGCCTGAGCGGCCCGGATCAATCGGAGGCCCTGCGCCGGGCCCTGTCCATCGAGGTCGGCGGCACGCCGCTGTTCTCCGCCGTCCAGGCGACCTGGAATCTCTTGGAGCCCTCGGCGGGACCCGCGCTGGCCGAGGCAAAGTCCGCCGGCTGGACGGTGATAGTCAAGGAGGCCCTGGCCAACGGGCGGCTCGCCACCCCCGGGCCTGCAACCGCGGCCCTCGGCGACCGTCCCGATGCCACCGCTCTGGCCGTGGCGCTGGCGCAGCCCTGGGCCGACGTCGTGTTGTCCGGTGCGGCCACGGTCTCCCAGCTGCGATCGAACCTCGGAGCGCTCGACGGCGCCCCGCAGCCGGACGGAGATCGACTCTCGACTCTGGCCCTCGACCCAGAGACCTACTGGGGTGAGCGCGCCGCCATGCCGTGGACGTAGTGCTGCGTCGCGCCACGGACTGATCTGGCGTAGCTATTGCGTCGCCGAATGCGTAGGAGTGGATCCGTCCGGGAGCAGCAGATCGAAGCCGTCCGGCGCGTTGAGCATGCCCGGGGCCGTGCCGGCCGTGTCCGTGACCCCGTACTGCACGTAGGTGGGCGGCTTGTGCTGGCAGACGCCGTCGGTGCCGATCTGATCGGCGATGGTGGGCAAGTCGCGGGACGAACTATTAGGTCAGCCTAACCCCGGCGACCGAGGCCGAACCGTCCCTTCAGCCGTGAATCGGCCGGGCTCCCGTCAGCCCCGGACCACAACCACCGACAACGCGTCCCCCCCCCGCAAGGTCGGGGCCCCTGCTCCAGGCGCAGCCCTTTCGAGCGCACCGAAGCAGACGGCCGGTGCGTGGGTAAGAATGCCGATGAGGGCAAGGCACGGAGGTGGGCCATGGGCGACGAGGTGACTGCGGGCGATGGCGTTCCCACGAGGATCGTCGTCGGGACCGACGGTTCGGAGACGGCGGAACGGGCGGTGTGGAAGGCGACGGCCCTGGCCAAGGCGGTGGGGGCAGAACTTCTCGTCGTGTCCGCCTACCGCAATCGTGCGCCGGCCGTCCCGGCGGCGGGGGTGTCGTTGGATTCCGGGTGGGCGGCAGCCGCCCGTTCCGCGGCCGAGGACCACACCAACCATGCCGTCGAGTCGGCCCGTTCGGCCGGCGTCCGTTCGGCCTCCGGTCGGGCGGTGGCCGGTGAGCCCGCGGAGGTGCTCATCAAGATCGTCGAGGATGAGCAGGCCGACCTGCTCGTCGTGGGATCGAAGGGGATGCAGTCCACGGCGCGTTTCCTGCTCGGCCCGATCGCCAACCGGGTGTCCCACAAGGTCAACTGCGACCTGTTGATCGTCGAGACCAGTCACTGAGCTCGGTCGCGGATGTCGGCATTCGGGCCGCGACCTGCGCCGGCGACCGCTCCACGCGCTCAAGCGTCGGTTCGGACGATGAGCACCGGACACGGGGCGTTGCGAACGACATAGTCGGAAACCGATCCGAGCAGTGCGCGGCGAAGTCCCCCCGCGCCCGCGAGATCCCATCACGATGGCGGCGGCCGAGACCTCGCGGGCCAGATCACAGAGGGCGGCACCGGGACTGCCTTCCACCACGCGAGTCTCGACACCTCCGCCGAGCTCCCGGGCCGAGGCGTCCACGATGTCACGACCGGCAGCCAGCAATCGGTCACGCATGCTGGCGAATTCATCCGGTTGCATCGAAGGCCCGGCATGGCCCGACCCATCGTCGACCAGTGACGGGTCAGTCCCGTCGACCACGGTCACGACCATGACCGTGCCTGCCTCCCGAAGGATCGCCAGGCCGGCCAAGGCAGCCTTGTTGGCGAGTTCCGAACCGTCCGTGCCCAGGACAATGGTGCTCATGGCGGCATTCTGCCATGGCGACTGCGAACGTTCGGTCCTCGCTCAAGACGTCCGAGTCCCGGTGGTCGGCCGATCCCTCACCGGTCGTGCAGGGATGTCGGAGGCCAGGCCAGACTGCTCCTCCGGACGGCCCGCGGGGACACCGAGCCTACGATGTCCTTCAGGCTCGGCCGCGAACGCGGGGGACGAGGAGGGGAACCATGGGCCGTGGTGGGAGTGCCGAAGGCGAGGGCCGGCCTGGAGAGGGCGCCACTCCGCCGACCGGGTCTGATCGCCCATTCGCATCATCGTGGAGGCGACATCGCCTCACCGTCGACCAGCGAGTGGCACGAGGGAAGGCTGCGCGTCTGCCCGCTCCCAGGTCGAGCCACGGACGGTTCGGAGCCGCACCGGACCGCCCCGACCCCATTTCGCTGCTGGAGGAACAGGGAAAGAGCCGCGTTGCCGAGCTGATCCCGATTCGCTACGGGCGGATGCTCGTCTCACCGTTCACGTTCTTCCGGGGGGCCGCATTGATCATGGCCACGGACCTGGCCGCCACCCCCCGATCAGACATCATCGTGCAGCTATGCGGCGACGCACACTTGCTGAACTTCCGCCTGTTCGGGACCCCCGAACGCAAGCTCATCTTTGACATCAACGACTTCGACGAGACGCTTCCCGGCCCGTGGGAGTGGGACCTGAAGCGCCTGGCCACCAGCGTCGAGATCATGGGCCGCAGCCGCAGCTTCTCCCCGTCCGATCGCCGTGACATCGTCATGGCCGGAGCCCGGGAGTACCGGGAACGCATGCGCCAGGCCGCCGCGGCCGGAACCCTCGAGGTCTGGTACGAGCATCTGGAGGCCGGCGATCTCCTGGAGATGACCGAGGAGGAGGTGCGCCGGGGACAGTTGAGCAAGAAGGAGCACCGGCGGACGAGGGGGCAAGTGGCCAAGGCCCGGACCCGTGACAGCGTGCGAGTGTTCACCCGCCGTGTCGGCAAGGTCCACGACGAGCTTCGCTTCGTCGCCGATCCCCCACTCATCGTTCCCATCGAGGACCTGGTGGAACCCGGCTCGGTGTGGGAGCAGTCCGACGTGCTCATCAAGCAACTGCTCTCGTCGTACCGACAGACCCTCGGGGTCGAGCACCATCCTCTCGAGGAATTCCGGTACGTCCACGCCGCCCGCAAGGTCGTCGGGGTGGGAAGCGTCGGCACCCGCTGCTACATCCTCTTGTTGGTCGGCCGCGACGACGCCGATCCCTTGATTCTTCAGGTGAAGGAGGCGGAGGCATCGGTCCTCGAGCGCTTCGTGGGCAAGAGCGAGTACGCGCACCACGGACAGCGGGTGGTGGCCGGCCAGCGCCTGATGCAGGGGGCCTCGGACGCGTTCCTCGGCTGGCAACGGATACAGGGCCTGGACGGAAGGACCTACGACTTCTACGTGCGCCAGCTCCACGACTGGAAGGGAATCACCGAGGTGGACGAAATGCTCGTACCCGGGGCCACCCTCTATGCCCGGACCTGCGGGGCGACCCTGGCCCGGGCCCATGCCCGGTGGGGGGATCGGATCGCCATAGCCTCGTATCTGGGAAAGGGCGAGACATTCGACCGGGCGATCGCCGACTTCGCCACCGCCTACGCGGACCAGAATGAGCGGGACTACGAAGCACTCGTCCAGGCGGTGAGATCGGGTCGGCTCTCCGCGGAGTCTGGCGTCTAGCAGTTCTGCCCACCTCCGGCTACCGGCGGGCTCCGGTGGCGCCACGACCACAGGAGGAGAGGCCACCCCGCGCCGTCCCTTGTGACTAGGGTTGTCGCCGGCGAAATTCGTCCGACCGTCTTGTCCGGTCGAGCCAGGCGTACAAAGGAGACACGATGCTCAAGGGCTTCAGGAACTTCCTCATGCAGGGCGAATTGATCGTCATTGCCGTCGGTCTCGTGGTGGCACTGGCATTCAGCACATTGATCAAATCCTTCACCGACAACATCATCACGCCCCTCGTCAATGCGGCTCAGGGCGGAGGGACTTCATCACTTGGTCTCGGATGGACCATCAACGGCCAACGCATCAACCTCGGCGCCTTCATTTCGGCCATCGTGTACTTCGTGATCTTCATGGCGGTCATCTACTTCGTCCTGGTCGTTCCCTACAAGGCCTACATGAAGAAACAGGGCAAGACGGTGTTCGGCGATCCCCCACCGACCAGGACCTGCCCGGACTGCCTGTCCGACGACCTCCCGCGAGCTGCAACCAAGTGCAGGCACTGCGCCAGCCAGCTCCCGGCCGCGGCGTGAACGCCATGGGGTAGTGGCGACCCGTCTGCGGCCGCTGGTTCCACGCTGACCATCGTGGGCACAGACGACAACCACGCCAACAGCACAGCGTCGCCTGTCGCCACACGCAGCCGCCATACGGGCATCCGCCCCTACGGCGATGATCGATCCCGACATCGGCGATACCGGACATGACACGGCAGAGCGGAGCGTGCCACGCCGCCGATCTGCGCCACCACGGGGTAGGGTCGACGGCTCCAGCTCGGATCGAACTCGTATTCCGCCAGCAGCCGCGTCGAGGCCAGGGTCATCGCCGAGAGGGAGAACGGCTGTGCGGGGCAAGAATGCCGCCCGTGCCCGAATGCTGTCACCAACTCAGCCGCGGCGAGCTTCGATCCGTCGGCCAACCGACGCCGATTCCAGTGGTTCGGATCCCAAGCGTCGAGGCCCGGGGCGGCGCTGGTATTGGTCAGAGGAAGCAGGGTAGCAACGGTCACGCCCGGTGGGACAGCATGGACCGCGCTGCCGACGTTCAACTCCACCGGCTTGACCACGTACCGGGACATGATCGAGCGCTGCGCCATGCGTATGGACTCGAGTGCGCACGTTTCGGCCAACCGCCGGTCCCCTGAGCGAACCCGAGCACACTCGGCCGGATGACCGATCAGATCGATCAGATGCCAGCCCAGCGCGGCAAACAGGTTCGACATGGACGCCACATGGATCAGGGCGACGTCCAGACCGCTGCCGATCATCCCCTCTGCTGCCTGTTGGTCGGACCAGGCCGCCACGACACGTGCAAACAGCGGGTGACGGTCCTCCACCCCGGGCAGCTCTTGGCGGGATTCACCCAGTTCCTCGAGGATGACGCCCAGCGCTCCCCGCTCGGCCGACTTGCCACTCGCTGCCACCAGAGACATGGCATCGGGGTGCACGAACGACTCGGCGCCGTCGAGCGTGTCGAACGCTCGGACGAGTCGATCAAATCGCTCGCCAACGGCCGACCCCGGACCACCCCACGACGCCAGACCGACGCGGTGTCCCAGGCGTCTGGCCATGCCAAAGACATCGAACTCACCCGCTGACCCGAGCTCGTCGATCGTGGCATCGACGGCCAGTTCGACGTTGGCCAGGTACGTCGTTACGTCCTCTCGCCCAAACAGGTGCTGCGGTAGGACGCGTCGGCCCACGAACATCTCGTCCGGGAGCTTGCGGCGCAGCATGCGCCAGTCGGCAATGCCCTTGCTGGCGCGGTCCTCGGGTAGGCCGTAGAAACAGGCGACCCCGGACGGCGAGAACGTAAACAGGTACCGGTCCTCTCCGCTGTCCACGACAAAGGTGTCTCCGAATGACCTGCGCGCCCCGTCCAGTGCTGAGACCGGGTCGTCGATTGGGGCATCCCAGGGCAGGCCGACCCCAGAGGCCACGGGTGGCATGGGCGAGATCAGCGGCACAGTCATGAACACCTTCTTCTGTCGGAGTGGGGCCTCGAAGATCATCCGCCGTGGAGAGACTGGCCAAGCCGACCGCTTCCGGCTGGCTACCCCAACCTCAGCACTCGACAGGCGTTCGGGGCCGGGTCGTTCCCCCCGGGCCGATGACGACCGACACGATCGAAGCCCGGGGATCGGCCACCACCGTGAGATGGGGGCTGCCGGGTTCCGAGGTGACCACTCCGCCGGTGACGACGACGTGGTAGCCGGCTGGATACGATCGGGAGGGTACTTGCAACGAGGTGACCGCGTGGCACGAGTACGAACCCCCGCCGGGCTTGTGAGTGCTGTAGCCGAATGTCAGGGTGGCGGTGGGGACGTCGTAGTGCAGCGCCGTGGGTGTACCGGCCACCACGACCGGATGCGGGCGGACGAGGGCGTCGACGACCGGGGTATCCAGGTTGACCCCGGTGGGCGGACTGGCCAAGTCCTTCACCATCAGTCCGTCGAAACTCCACCAGATCCACGGCATCAGGGCGTTGTCGAGCTCGCCGACCTGGCGGTCGATGGCGGACACATCCGTCGTCGCACCGAATTCGGTGTTGATGAGCGCGCCGCCCGTGGCCGTCGACCACTGCTCGGCGTAGTTGATGACATTCGGGTCGAGGGCGGGATCGGTGGTGTACAGGTGCCAGCTCATTCCGCCGGTGGACCTCGTTCCGGGCCGATCGATGTGGGTGCCCGCCACGCCGAAGTTGAAGAGCACGAATGGCTCGCCGAAGACCAGGTGCGACGGATCGTGGGCCCGGATGGCCGCCGACACCCTGGCGTAGTAGGGGTCGAGCTCGCGGTGTTCCAGGCTGGCGCAGCCGACGGCGCTGGCGCATGGCTGCCAGGTCGACCCGGGGAACGGCTCGTTGATGAGGTCGTAGCCGAGCACTCCCGGATTGGAACCGACCCGGCGGGCCAATGCGGCGAACATGGCCGCCACCCGCATCTGGAGCCGCACGCCACCCGGGCCTGGGGCATTGTGCCAGAAGCTGTCGAAGGCAGCCTGGATGGCGGGGTTGGTCACGTAGTAGAGAGGGAAACCGGTATGGGTGTTGGTGGCGCCGTGGGTGAGGGTCATCCAACCGGGGAAGCCGTCGCTTCCGAGCGTCGGTCCCCACCCGTCCTGATGGAGGTCGACCAGCACCAGCAGGCCGTGGTCCGTAAGGGTCTCGACGGTGCGGGCAAACGAGTCGAGGTAGTCCGCATCGATGACCCCCGGTTGCGGCATGATCGAACCGGCGGTGAGCCCGAGCCGCACGACATCGAAACCGTTGGCGGCCAGAAAGGCGGCGTCGGCGGCTCCGAAACCCTGGGACCTCGGGGTCTGCCCATCCGTCTTGGACACCAGGTTTACCCCGTGGAGAAGGACGACCCGTCCGGAGGCATCGGTCAGCCACCTTCCCACATGGCCAATCGGCAGTGAGGCGTCGAGGGCCCGCTGTGAGGCCGGCACCTGCTCGCCAGTGGCTGACGCCGGCGATGCGAAGGAACCGGCAAAAGGCACGGGAAGCATGGCGATGAACGCCACCACCATTCTCCTCATCCGCGTGCCCATGGTGCACTCCCCCTGCAGTCCGACCACGCCGCAACGCAGCGCCGGACGCATCGCACTGTACTTGGTCCGCCCAGGGCCCGGCCGCCTCGACACGGGCCACCATCGCCACCGTGCCCATCGTGACATGAGCCATCCGATCTTCTGCGCCTAGCCAGGCGGGGCCTCGGACCTGAGAGCACCGGCACCGGGCGTCTCCGCACCCTGGCCGGCGTCCCGCCGCACGCTGCGGGCCGCCGCCACCATGTGGTGGAGCGCCGGCAGGACCTGCTCGTAGCGCCGGGTCTTGAGACCGCAGTCAGGGTTCACCCACAACCGGCCGGGACCGAGACGCTCCATGGCCCGGCGGATCAGCGCCTCCAACCAGGCGGTCTCAGGCACCCCGGGTGAGTGCACGTCGTAGATTCCCGGTCCCGCTCCTCCTTGGTACGAGGCGTGCTGCAACACATCGACGACGGTCATGTCGGAGCGAGCCGCCTCGAATGACAAAACATCCACGTCCAACTCGTCGAGCGCCTCGACGATGTCGCCCAGCTCGGCGTAGCACATGTGGGTGTGCACCTGGGTACCGCCGGCCGCGGCGGAGGTGACCAGTCGGAAGGCCCGGGTCGCCCAGGCCAAGTACTCCGGTCGCTCCTGGCGGCGAAGGGGTAGGCCCTCCCGCAAGGCCGGCTCATCGACCTGGATGACGGTGATCCCAGCCCCCTGAAGATCAACCAGCTCGTCGCGTATGGCCAGGGCCAGTTGGTCGGCAGTGTCACGTTCGGGCTGGTCATCCCGCACGAACGACCACCGCAGCATGGTGATCGGTCCGGTGAGCATGCCCTTGACCGGCTTCGACGTGCGCGACTGGGCGTAGCGGGTGAAGTCAACCGTCATCGGCTTTCGGCGCGTCACGTCACCGAAGAGCACGGGGGGACGAACACATCGCGATCCGAAGGACTGGACCCAGCCGGCGTCGGGTACGACGAATCCGGTGAGCTGCTCTGCGAAGTAGCGGACCATGTCGTCCCGCTCGGGCTCCCCGTGCACGAGTACATCGAGCCCGACCTCCTCTTGGACGGCCACCACGTGGTCGATCTCGGCCCGCAGCACGACGTCGTAGTCGGCATCGTCGAGGTGTCCGGCACGCCACGACGCCCGTGACCGCCGAAGGTCGGGCGTCTGGGGAAAGGACCCGATCGTGGTCGTCGGCAAGACAGGAAGGTCCAGCTCTACCCGCTGGATCGCCGCCCGTTCGGGGTACGCCTCGGGCCGGCGGGGATCAGATCCGGCACGTGAGGCTACCCGCCGTCGAACTGCATCGTCGGTCACTCGGGACGAGTGCCTCCTGGCGGTGATAACGGCCCGATTGGCGTCGAGCTCGTCCGCGATGGTGCCCCGGCCGTTGGTGGCTCCTCGGGCCAGCACGGCCAACTCGCCCAGCTTGTCGTGGGCGAACGACAGCCACGGGCGCACCTCCTCGTCGATGTCCCCGTCGGCGGCAGTCCCGAGGGGTACGTGCAGGAGCGAGCAGGACGTGGAGACGACAACGTCCGTGGCGAGCCCCTCCAGGTGATCGAGCAGGTCGAGGCTGGCACCCAGGTCGTTGGCCCAGACGTTGCGGCCGTCCACCACCCCGGCCAACAGCACCTTGTCCCCCAGTCCACCGGAGGACTGCAGCAGCTCGAGGTTCCGACCGCCCCGACAGAAGTCGAGGCCCACCGCCTCCACCGGCAGATCCCCGACCTCTCCCATGGCGGACCCCACGTGGCCGAAGTACGTCGACAAGGCGATCTTCGGTCGTTCCGCGTGTTCCCCGAAGCGGCGGTAGGCGCGTCCGAGGGCGGCCAGCTCTTCGGCGTTGCGCTCCTCCACCAGCGCGGGTTCATCGATACGCACCCAGGCGGCACCGCCCCGCTCCAGCTCGGACAGCACCTCGAGGTAGGCGTCAACCAGGGGATCGAGCAGGCCCAACCTGTCGACGCCGGCCGTGGCCGGGGTGCTGCGGAGGAGGAAGGTCAACGGACCGAGCAGCACCGGAGTGGTGCGAATGCCGAGTGCAGTGGCCTCAGCCATGTCGCGAGCCACTTTGGTCGTGTCAGGAACAAAGGCGTCATGTGAGCCGACTTCGGGAACGAGATGGTGGTAGTTGGTATCGAACCACTTGGTCAGGTCCAAGGGGGCGACTGCGCCGTCCACGCCACCGCCTCGGGCCATGGCAAAGTAGCGGTCCAGGTCGGTCGCATGGTCGAGCGCGGCAAACCGCGGGGGCACTGCACCCACCATCACCGCGGTATCGAGCACGTGGTCATAGAGGGAGAAGTCGTTGGAGGGAACGAAGTCCACCCCGGCGGCCACCAAGGACAGCCAGTTGCTCCGCCGGACCGAGGCCGCGACCTCGTCCAGCTCTTCGGCTGTGACCTTCTGAGCCCAGTACCCTTCAAGCGCCCACTTGAGGGCCCGGCCGGCCCCGATCCGGGGCATCCCGTGAACGGCTGTCCTCATCCGTCCTCAAATGGGAAGTTGCTCGCGGGGCACCTAAGCCAGACTAGAGCAATGGATGGCCACCGGATCGTGCCAAGGGGTGCCGGAGGCCCCTCTCACCGCGGTGGACCCGACCTCCGACCTGAGCGGCTGTTCAACGCAGCGGCAACCAGCGGGATACCCTGGGCCGATGCAGGCAGTTGGTCAATTTGACGACCGTCACCGTCGCCCGCAAACTGCTCTGCACTAGTCACCCGCTGACCGCGCTCCTCGTCCCCGGGGAAGCCATGATCGAACGGAGGAAGCCGGCCACGATGTTCCTCGTCCTGCCCGCGCCGATGGCACCAGCCTATGAAGGACTGACGGGTCGATGCTGCACCTGACCTACCTCATCATCTTGTTGCCCCTGGTCGGCTTCGCGGTCCAGGTGCTGGGGGGTCGGCGACTCGGTGACCCGATGGCCGGCTGGGTGGCCACGTTCTTCATCGGGGCGTCGTTCCTGGTGTCGATCGGGGTCTACATCGATCTGCTCACGGTACAAGCGCCGGTGCGAACGTTCACCCAGGACCTTTGGACATGGATTCCCGTGGGGAGCCTGCAGGTCCACGCCAGTCTGTTCGTGGACCCCTTGTCGATGACGATGGTGCTGTTCGTCACGGGCGTCAGCGCCGTCATCCACCTGTACTCGATCGGGTACATGAAGGGAGACCGGGACTACCCGAAGTTCTTCCTCTACATGAATCTCTTTGTCGCCTCGATGCTGATTCTGGTCCTCGGCAGCAACATGCTTGTCACCTTCGTCGGGTGGGAGGGCGTCGGTGCCTGCTCCTACTGGCTCATCTCGTTCTGGTTCACCCGGGAAACGGCCGCCAGTGCCGGCAAGAAGGCCTTCGTCTACAACCGGATCGGGGATACCGGGTTCCTCCTGGCCATCTTTCTGACCTTCTACCGAGTGCACTCCCTCGAGTACTCGACGATTTTCGCCAACATCGACAAGATCGGATCGGGCTACATCACGGCCATCTGCATCCTGCTTCTGGCCGGGGTGGTCGGAAAGTCGGCCCAGATACCACTGTTCCCATGGCTGGCCGACGCCATGGAGGGCCCGACCCCGGTGTCGGCGCTGATCCACGCCGCCACCATGGTGACCGCCGGCGTCTATCTCCTCTGTCGGATCAATCCCCTCCTCCACGCCTCGCCCGACGCAGCCCTGACCGTGGCCATCGTGGGGGCGGCCACTGCTTTCGTGGCCGCCACCATCGCGTGTGCACAGCCCGACATCAAGAAAGTGCTGGCGTACTCGACGGTGTCCCAACTCGGGTATATGTTCCTGGCCATCGGGTGCGGGGCCTATGTGGCAGCCATCTTCCTGATGCTGGCGCACGCCTTCTTCAAAGGCCTGCTCTTCCTCGGCGCCGGCTCGGTCATCCACGGCCTCCACGATGAGCAGGACCTCAAACGGATGGGCAATCTCCGCCGCTACATGCCCGTCACCTTCATCACCTTCGCCATTGGCTGGCTCACCATCGCCGCGGTGCCCCCGCTGTCAGGATTCTGGGCCAAGGGTTCGGTGCTCGAGAATGCCTGGGCTGCTCATCCCGCACTGTGGGCCGTCGGAATCGTGACCGCGGCATTGACCGCGTACTACATGAGTCGTCTGACCGGTCTGGCCTTCTGGGGCCAGAACCGCTGGTCCAACCCTGTGGCCATCGACGCCGACCACGACATGCCCGATGCCCACCATGCCACCGGGGCGATCCCCGAGCCCCATGAGTCGGGCTGGATCATGACGGTCCCGCTGTTCATCCTGGCCTTCTTCGCCGCGGTGGCGGGGCTGATGGCCACCTCCAACGTTCACTTCTCACTCTCGCACTGGGTCGACCCGGTGTTCGGCGGCACCCTGTACGACGATCATCTGAGCACTGCGGCCATCTGGACACTGGGCACGATTGACGCAGTCATCGCCGTTGCCGGCGTATTCATCGGTCTGCGCCTGTGGATGAACCGGGCCGAACGCCCGGCGCTCGAGACCGGGTTCCTCCGCAGATCCTGGTACATCAACGAGCTCTACGACACTGTACTGGGTCGCCCTTCGGAGCGCTTGGCCGCCTTCAGTGCCACGGTGATCGAGCTCAAGGTGATCGACGGAGGGGTCAACGGAGTGGCGGCCGTCGTCGGCAGGTCCGCCCAGCTGATCCGCGGGACACAGACTGGCTACGTGCGCAATTACGTGCTGGGCATCGCGTTGGGGGTGACCCTGATACTGGCCTTCATGCTCACCAGGTTGTGGTGGAGTTGACTCGGCCCCTGCAGCCTCCCCCGACCAACAGGCGTCCTTTGGGTGGCGGAACGAGGCCACCGACCCCGAGTGCCCAACCCCCCGCACAGTCGCCCTTAATCGGGTCCGAAGTCGGCTCGGAAGTACGGTTCTGGACTTCGAATTGAAGGCGCCTGGCTCAGGGCAGTGTCCTTCGGTAGCGAACTTCGTCGACGGTCACAGACCACACTTCATCCGAGCGCCGAGACCCGTCTGCAGCCCAGCCATCGTTCCTGTAGAAGCGCTCGGCACGCACGTTTCCCACAAGGACCCACAACGCCGCTTCTTCGAATCCTTGACCTGCGAGCCGCTGGCGAGCCTCGTGAACGAGCGTGCGGCCAACACCCGTGTCCCAACACTCGGGATCGACGTACAGTGCGTGAAGCGCCCCGATCCCTTCCGTCCCGGCGTCTCGGGATGGCCCGATCGTGGCAAACCCGCAGATCGTCTCGTGCTCGACTGAGACGATGGTCGTGGGATGATCGTGTTCGAGACGTCCGAACGTGTAGCTCGTGGCGCGGTCTTCGGGCCGCAACCCGTCGAGGTACTCGTCGGACAGAAGGCCTCGGTATGCCGCTTGCCACGACCGGACGTGCACCCGGGCCACCGCCATGGCATCGGCGGGTTCCGCGCGCCGTAGGTGAATCATTTGCCTCGAGTCCATTGGGGACGAGACCTTCCCATGGCTCGGGAGGCAACTGCCACTGTGGCGACGAGGACGAGCGCGGCAACCACCGGGTACACCACATCGGCGTGCACGACGAGCGATGCGCCGATCAGAGCGCCGATCAGCATGGCGACAACCGCCGTCAAGCGACGACCGGTCCTCGATCCCTCTCCTCCCGCAAGTGTGCTGTCGGCCGCCATCCCGGTGATGGTCTGAGTCAGAACGGTGGTCGTGAAATCCGGTACGGCAACCGTGCGGGCACCGGCATTCTGCAGTCCCATTGCCAGGCTCAAGAGCACGATGAGTCCGTACCTGTATCCGCCTGCGGGAGGCTCAGGGCCCAGTCCCACGAGGCCAACGGAGACCGCAATCAGGCCTCCCTCAATGGCCGCCGTTGCAGTGAGTAGGACATCGCGCCGTCGGTGCGAGTGGACCGCCAGTCTGCCCCCGGCGAGGGCCCCGATCCCAAATGCCCCCAGAGCAACCCCGGAAGCGGGAATGGAAAAGCCAGGTGCGCCGGCGAGTGCGAATCCCAAGAAGACCACGTTTCCCGTCATGTTGGCCACGAACACGTGTCCGAGGACCAGATAGCTGAAGGCGTCAACGAGCCCGGTGACAACCGTCATCACGAGCAGTAGCGGGGGGAGCGGCCCGTGTTCGGCGGACGGACGGGGCCAGAATGCACCGCGAATGTCAGCCATGAACGAGTTCAACTCGCCCACCCCGTCGGCTCCAGCACGCCACGTGGTCGGCTCCTTGAAACCCTGCAGTCGTTGAACACCTTGAGCATCTGATAGGTCGTCTTGATCGGGCCGCCATCGATGATGTCCTGGCACGCACCCTACCGGGTCGTTGCCATGACCGCCGGATGTCAGTGGGTGTCCCCCACTCCGCTGTTCACCGGTGCGTTGCTACCCTGACGCCTGTCGTCGCAGCATTCCAGCAACGAAGGCACACAGACGTCAGAGGCATATCTGTGCTGATCCGGGCCCTCGCTTCGGACGCTTCGGTGCTTTGGAGTGCCGAACCAATGATTGGAGGAACCCCATGCCGAACTGGGCCGAGCAGGTAACAGCGATCGCAACCGCCGTGAGCGCCATCGGGCTGTTGAGCGCGATCGGTGCGGTGATCTTCGCAGGGCAGCAAGCCCGTGAGGCCAGAATCGGCAGACAGGCAGAGGTAGCGGTCGAATTCTTCAAGCGTTGGGACGAAGCTCCGTTGGTGGAAACACGCCGCCTCGTGGCGCAGTTCAAAACGAAGGAAGCACTACGGGATGCGATGGTGCAGTTCATCGACGACAACGCCGCCGAGGCATACGTGCTGTACCGCGAGCTTGACTATTTCGAACAGCTCGGTGCGCTCGAGCAGCACGGCGGCTTCGATTTCGACCTCATCAAGACTCTTCTCGGACGCCGCCTCGTGGACCGATGGGAGATGTGGCAACCATCGATTGATGCGATCGGGGGCAGGACGGTCTACCCCCTGTTCGATAGTCTCGTGACGAAGATGCGCGCCGTCCTGTGACCTTGTCTCCGTGAAGTCGACAATCGGCAGTGGGCTGAGACACCTCGGCACGGGATGACCCCAAATTTGGTGACTTCTGCATTCCTGGCTGGGTCTCCTCATCGCCGATCGGCGACGACGCGGTCGACCGCAGTCACGATGTCGTCGAACACCCGATCGACCTGCTGCTCCCCGTTGATGTCGAGGACCAGCCCCCGTTCGGAGTAGAAGCCGAGCATGGGTTCCGTCTCGACGGCGAACACATCGAGACGGTGTGCGATGGCAACATCCGTGTCGTCACTTCGCCCGTCCCGCAGGCCTCGTGCGACGAGCCGACGGCGAAGCTCCTTGCGACTGACCTCCAGGTGGATGACCGCCTGCAGTTCGACGCCCTCGATTTGTCGGGCCACCTGGTACGCCTCTTCGGCCTGGCGAAGAGTCCTCGGAAATCCGTCGAGCACGTACCCGCCGTTACGAGCCGCCTCAAGGACAGGGACGGTCAATAGCTCGATCACCACCTCATCGGGGACAAGATCGCCCCGCAGCAGGTAGTCGGCGGCCAGCCGGCCGACATCGGTACCGGCGGCTGCGTCCTTGCGCAACAGTTCACCACTGGAGAGGTGGGCGATGTCGTAGTGGGCGGACAACTTCGCCGCCTGGGTCCCCTTTCCCGCCCCCGGCGGGGCCACCAGCAACAAGCGCATGAAAGGCGACGCTAGTGGGTGGGCGTCATCCACCGACCAACCGATCTGGACTTCGTCACCGACAACGTGATGACCGGCGATCCCTGGGCGCGACTCCAGCGAAGTGCCGCAGTGGCGCTCCACACACCTCGGGCTCCGGTCGAATCCCTCAGATGTGCTGCCAGCTCCGAGTCGGCCCCTTGCCCGCCGGCCACTCCATGTTTGGATATCGAACCAGATTGGAAGCAGGTGCTTCACGTAGAACGCGTGGACCGTAACGGTCGGTCCGACGAGATCCTCGTACTCCTTGATGCGGAGGCGCGGGTCCTTCTCCTGAAACCGCCGGCACTCCTCGAGTAGGGCATCGACCTCGTCGCGCGTTTCCAGGAGCAATCCAAGGTGGTCGTAACCCGGTGAAGACATCGGCTTGTCGGACTCGGCGAGCAGGATGAACTGGCCATCGTCAGGTCGGAGAAGGTGACAGGATTGCCCGACTACCTCGGTATCGAGGGCGTCCCAGCCGAGCACGCCGCAGTAAAACGCATCGACCTCGTCACGAAAGGGTTGGCTCAGGGTCCCCCGTGCGAATGACAGCTCCATGTGGTTGAACCGGATCCTCGTCATCGTGCGCTCCTTCTCGACAATCAGCTCACGAGCCAAATCTAAGGCCTCAGGGCAGGGATCGGCGCCTGGTATCGAGCCATCAACGGACCACTCGAGCTTGCTGGCACGCCCTGTTCGCTATCCCAGGAGGTCGGCGCGGGGCGTGGCGCCCAAGCGGGCGAGGCCCAGCTCAGGGACGTCGTGATCGGCGCCGGGTTCATAGGCCGGGCGCCGTGAGGTCGAAACGCCATGCAACAGCGTCCTCGAAGCCCAGGCCGCCTAGCAATCGGAGGCGTCACGAGGCTCAATTCTGTCGACAGCCGCCACATTCGTCGGGTCTCACACTGGACCGTTCAGTCGCCTCTTTCTGGAGGTCGCCCTGCGCTGATCGGCATGGGCACGCGTGCCACGACAACGTCCGACCTCCGCCGCAACTCAGTGGCAAGCGCCAGGTCCACCTGGTTGTGCAGCAACCTGTACCGAAGCCGTTCGGGGATCACGACCGGGATGAGTACGACTACCTGACGATCTCTGTCGGCACGCAACTCATCGACCAGGTGCACAATGGGCTGCACGATGGACGCATACTCGGTGTGAAGCACCCGCAGCGCCACTCCGGGGCTCCATTCCCGCCACCTGCGCTCCACCTCGAAGTCCGGGAGACCAACTTCGACCCCGTCGAACACCACCGTCACGGCGATGACCTCGTCCCCCAGAGAGATCGCTTCAGACAGGGCGTGCCGCGTCAGTCGGGAGACATTGGTCACCGGCACGACGACGACCGTGCGCTTGCGATAGAGAGGACCGGGAACAACCCCGGTGCCAAGTTCCCTGGCAGCGCGGGTGTAGTAGGCCTCCACCCGGTTGAACAGCAGGATCAACAGCGGAATGGCGACGACGACGGCCCACGCTCCTTCGACGAACTTTGTGAACAGGAAGATCACAGTGGCCACGGCCGTGACCAACGCGCCGGTGCCATTGATCATCGCCCGTCGAGACCATCCCGGTGGCCGGGTCCGGCGCCAGTGGACCACCAGACCGGACTGGGACAGGGTAAAGCCGGTGAACACGCCGATGGCGAACAACGGGATCAGGGTGTTGGTGTTGCCACCCACCACCACCAGCAGCAGCGCAGAGCCCACCGAGAGGACCCAGACGCCGTTGCCGAAGACCAGTCGGCTGTCCCGTACCCCGAAGAGGTGGGGAAGGTAGTTGTCTCGGGACAGCAGGCTGGTCAGCACGGGCAGGCCGCCAAACGACGTGTTGGCCGCCAGGGCCAACACCAGGGTGATCGTCAACGAGACGATGTAGTAGGCCCAATGACGGCCCACGGAGTCGGCCATGATCTGGCTCAGCACCGTCTGATCTGACCTCGGTTGCACATGGAACTTGCTGGTGAGGACGGCCAATCCCAGCAGCATGGCCCCCAGGATGGAACCCAAGAGCAGTTCCGTCCGCTTGGCTCGGGCCACCCGTGGTTCCTTGAACAGCGGCACTCCATTGGCAATGGCCTCCACGCCGGTGAGGGCGCTGCATCCCGCTGAGAACGCCTTGAGCACCAGGAGCACGGAGACTGCCTCCACGGTGTGCGTCGCCACCAGCGATTGCCCGGTCAATGGAGCCTGCAGGCCCAGGGGGTGGATCAAGCCGACGGCGATGATGGCCAGTAGCCCGACGATGAAGACAAGGGTGGGGACGAGAAAGGCGCGAGCCCCCTCCCCGAGGCCCCGAAGATTGAGGGTGGTGATGATAAGCAGGATCCCCAGGCAGATCGGGACCGTATAGGGCGTGGCGGACGGGAATGCAGATGTCAACTGGCCCACGCCGGCCGCGATGGACACCGCCACCGTCAGTGTGTAGTCGACGATCAGTGATGCGCCCGCCAGCTTGCTGGCCTGATGGCCGAAGTTGTCGCGTGTCACCGCGTAGGCGCCTCCGCCGTGGGGGTAGGCGTCAATGACCTGTCGGTATGAGATCACCAGTATGACCAAGAGCACGACAATGGCGATGGTGATGGGAACGATGAGGTGGAGCGCCGTCGCCCCCGCCGCGGCCAGCACGACCAAGATGGCCTCAGGACCGTACGCGACCGAGGTCAGTGCATCGAGAGACAGCGCCGACAGACCTTCGACCGGAGTGATCTGCTCGGAGGCTGCCTCTTTGGCCGAAAGGGCTGGGCCGATGACTGCCTGGCGGATCCTGGTGAGTCTGCTCATCGGCCCCGGCTGCAATGGCGCTCGCCGCATGGCATTGTGGTCAAAGTGTACGGGTTGGGAGAGGCGTCGAGGGGGAGCCATCGATGATGGCGACCGGGCCAGAATGGGGTCCGACACACGACGGAAGCCACTCGTGACAGACGAGACCATGAGTGCGTGGGTAGTCGGTGTGCCGGGGCCGATTGACTCCGCGCCTCTGCGGCGAATCGAGCGCCCTGTTCCCGTTCCGGGACCCGGTCAGGTGCGGGTCCAGGTGCGGGTGTGCGGAGTATGTCGAACCGACCTCCACCTCGCTGAAGGGGATCTCGCCCCCAAACACCCCCAAGTTATCCCCGGTCACGAGGCGGTCGGCATTGTCGATCGTCTCGGGGACGGCAGCAGTCGCTTCGGAATCGGATCGCGTATTGGCGTGCCCTGGCTGGCCCGCTCTTGTGGAATCTGCCGATTCTGCGTCGACGGCCGAGAGAACCTGTGCATCGCTCCGCTGTTCACCGGCTGGGACGTCGACGGTGGCTATTGCGAGTACGTGGTCGTCGACGAGAGATTTGCCTACCCCATACCCGATGCCTTCACCGACGAGCAGGTTGCCCCCCTCCTCTGCGCCGGCATCATCGGCTACCGCGCCCTTCGGCGGTCACGACTCCCCCCGGCTGGACGGCTCGGAATGTACGGATTCGGGGGATCCGCCCACCTCACGGCCCAGATTGCACTGGCCGAGGGGGCCAGGGTCCATGTCATGACCAGATCGCCGGAGGCCCGCGAGCTTGCCCTCGATCTGGGTGCCACCAGTGCCGGCGATGCCGACGATCCCCCACCAGAGCCGCTGGATGCCGCCATCCTGTTCGCACCGGTGGGCACGCTTGTGCTGCCGGCGCTGGAGGCTCTTGACCGGGGCGGAACGCTGGCCGTCGCAGGGATCTACCTGACGGATATCCCTGCCCTCACCTATGCGAAGCACCTCTTCGAAGAGCGATCGTTGTGCAGCGTGACAGCCAACACCCGTCATGATGGCAACGAGTTTCTCGAAGTGGCCGCCCGAGTCGGGGTACGGGCTTCGACCACGGCCTACCCGCTCGATGAGGCTGACCGGGCGCTTGCCGACTTGGCCCACGATCGCGTGAACGGGGCCGCCGTGCTTGCGATCTCACCGGCCTGATCCAAAGGCCTGCTGCGCACATCAAGCCGGCTGAAGTTGAACAGTTGCACGCACCCACTCGTAGTACTGGTCACTGCTCACAATTCTCGGTCAACCCATGAGAGGAGTGCCATGGAGAGCAACGAGACGCGCTCGCGTCCTCGGACCAACCGCAAGGAGAACGGAGTGATCGCTGACTGGTCGGCGTCACGGTCTGGTCGACCCACCAGCCATCTCCAGAGGGGCCAACGCATAATGTCTGTTCGCCGGTCGCGCGTGCTCTTCCCTGTCATCGCGATCGCGTCACTCGCCCTGGTTGCCGCAGCGTGTGGGGGCACGAACACGGCTGCGTCTCCGACATCGACGCCCACCACATCGGCCACCGCACTGGGGTCGACGGTAGGAACAGCCAAGGACGCACAGCTCGGGACGATCCTCGTTGACGCCAAGGGACGAACGCTCTACCTGTTCGAGAAGGACCAAGGTGTCAAGTCTTCCTGCTACGGCGGTTGCGCTTCGGTGTGGCCACCGCTCACCACCAGCGGCAAACCCCAGGCGGGTCCAGGAGCATCGGCCGCGTTGCTCGGCACGACAAGCCGAACAGACGGGACGACGGAAGTTACCTACAACGGCCACCCGCTCTACTACTACGTCAGCGACACTCAGCCGGGCCAGACAAGCGGCGAAGGGCTCAACCAGTTCGGCGCCGTGTGGGACGCTCTGTCTCCGGCTGGCAGCAAGATCGAGAAGTCCGGTAATTGAGATGCGGGCAACTGAACCGATAGGGGAACATTTGACAACCCACACCGTGACCGCAGCAGCCCACAAGACCCGGCTCGATTGGGGTCATGGGGTGCTGGCTTACGCAGCGGCCCGACCGACGGGATCAGTAACTCGACGGGCAATGGTCACCATTGCGATGGTCATCGGGGCTGCGCTGGTTGCCGCTACCAGTGCCATCCACCTCCACTTGTGGGCGACCGGTTACCGCGCCATCCCGACCATCGGCCCGCTGTTCCTGGTCCAGGGGGTCGTCGGCGCCATCCTCGCGGTCGTGTTGGCCGCATCACGACGACTGTTCGCCGTTGTCGCAGCGGCAGGGTTCATGGTCGCCACCATCGGGGGGTTGCTGCTGAGCGTCTATGTCGGCCTTTTCGGATTCATGGATTCGCTGGCCGCTCCGTTCGCAGGGCTGTCCTTGGCGGGCGAGAGCGTTGGGGCCCTCATGCTTGCCGCCGTGGGCGCTGTGCTTCTCGTTGACCACCGGAATCGGGCTGCCGATGACCGGACATGAGCGTGCGGGTCACATCGAGCACTGGTCAGGCTGGCCGGACTGCCTCTGCTCTTACGCAGTTTCGCGCCATGACGTAGTCATACCCGTCGAGATGTGCCAGCCGGCCTGGAAGTAGTTCCCGGCACAATTCCAGAGGCACGCGCGAGAATCGACAGTATGGCGCCCTGGGACGGTAGCGAATACCGAAAGGTGAACGGCCTGCAACATTGGCTTGCGGATCGAGCGATGTCCGAGCTCGACCTCGACGGAGTCCACAGCCTGCTCGATGTCGGCTGTGGGGATGGGCGTATCACTGCCACGATCGCTGATCGACTCCCTGGCGCAACGGTGATAGGCATCGATCCCTCGCCGCGCATGGTCTCGGTGGCGCCCTCGTCCGACGCGGTCAGCTTTCTGGTCGGCGACGTCTGCAGCATGACCTTCGATGGGGCATTCGACGTTGTCGTTTCCTTCAATGCGCTCCATTGGGTGCTCGACCAGCACGGGGCCCTGACACGAATCGCCTCGGCGCTACGCCGTCCAGGTCGCGCCCTCCTGGTGTTGGTCTGCGCCGGCGAACGACCCAGCCTTGAACACACCGCAACGCGGGTGGCGGGCGCCGAGTCGTGGCGGCGCTACTTCACGGACTTCTCGGTTCCGTTCGCACACCCGACTCCGACGGCGTGGGCTGAGATGGTGAGCGACTGCGGCCTCACGGCATCCGACACTGTCGTCGACGATCTGAGCTGGGACTTCGTATCGACAGACGCCTTCGCAGCATGGTGCACGGTCGGTTTCGGCGCGTGGACGGAGAGGCTGCCTAGCGATTGCATTGGCCCGTTCGTGGCCGATGTGATCCGCGCCTACGAGGCAACCACAGGGTCGTCCCAGATCCTTCGCTTCTTACAGCTGAGGGCCAGGCTCGAGAAGGCGAGCACGGTAGGGCGATCGCACTAGTGCTCTCGCGCGTTAATCATTGTGACTTACGCGACTCGTAGTGGACGACC
>JADEYI010001121.1_pt1 | contig 23656 bp, 21 predicted proteins | sample 8542331 | NCBI WGS metagenome assembly JADEYI01 (sample SAMN16510988, study PRJNA670497) | mine drainage metagenome | isolation source: biofilm near Copperflume 1 | place: Germany: Marsberg coppermine Kilianstollen | collected 2018-02
CGCGTCGTCGAGGCGACGCAGTCGCGCGGCATCTTTCCGTAGGGCGGGAGTGGCCGGTCGCATCCGTCGCCTGTTGGCGCGCAACCGAGGGCGGCGCGAACGGCGCGTGTGCCTTCCGCGAGCGGGGACAGGCACGGTGCGCGCATGAGGGCCGCGCTATCCGCCAACCGCCGCGATGGCAGCGAGCGCGAGCAGGCGGACATCCTCCGGCACCGGCAGGTCGGCGCCGCACGACGCGACGGGCAACGGCTCATTGCGCCGGAGCTGGTCCGCCGTCACCCAGACGAACGGGTCGCCATCCGGAGGCACGCGCGCGCTGCCGCCAGCGGGGCGCAGGAAGTAGATCAGGTCGACGTGCTGGTGCGGGCCTTCGGCGATGTCCTCGACCAGGATGGTGTAGGGTGCCGGGAGCTGCGCGGGACGGGTGAACGCCATCATCGCGCGGAGCGGTACCACCTCCGCCGCGATGCCGGTCTCTTCGAGCACCTCGCGCTCGACCGCCTGCACCGGGTCCTCGCCCGGCTCGACGTGCCCGCCGGGCGGCAGCCACATGCCGTTCTTGCGATGCCAGTGCAGCAGCGTCTGCCCGCGTTCGACGACGAAGCCGGAGACGGTGAAGTGGCGCTCCACTAGCCGCGCACCTGCGACCTTCGGCCAGCCGCGAGCGGCGGCGGGGCACCGTCCGCCCGCTCGCGATCCTGCAGCGCGCGCTTGCGCTCGATGCCGTAGCGATAGCCCGTGAGCGAGCCGTCCTTGCCGTTGACGCGGTGGCACGGGATCGCGATCGCGGCCGGATTCGTCGCGCAGGCACGCGCGACCGCGCGCACCGCCGCCGGGTTGCCGATGGCGACCGCGACGTCGGTGTACGAGCGCGTGGCGCCGTGCGGGATACGCCGCAGCTCCTCCCACACGCGCCACTGGAACGCCGTCGCGCGGATGTCCAGCGGCAACTCGGCGGCGGGCGACGCTCCATCGATGCGGCACAGGATCTCACGCGCCCAGGCGCCGAGCGCGCGGTCATCGCGGCGCACGTCCGCCGCCGGGAACTCCGCACGTAACCCCGCATCGAGCTGGCCGTCGGTGGCGCCGAAGCTCACGCGGCAGATGCCGCGCTCTGTGCCGGCGATGAGCACGCGGCCCAGCGAGCTGTCGGCGATGGTATACGCGATGTGAGCGCCGGCGCCGCCGCGGGCGTACGCCGCGGGGGTCATGCCGAGCCGCCGCGCGGCGTGCTCGTACACGCGGCTGCTCGACGTGTAGCCGGCGTCGTACACGGCGGCGGTTGCCGACCGCCCTCCGGCGAGCGCGGCCTTGAGCCGCCGCATGCGCAGCGATTCGATGTAGTGGCGCGGCGTCATGCCGGCGCAGGCGGCGAACGCGCTCCGCAGCCGTGCGCCACTGACGCCGAGCGCCTGTGCGAGCGACGCCGCCGTGGGCGTGATGCCGATCTCTTCCGCCGCGCACTCGGCGTAGCGGCAGGCGCGCTGGACGAGCGCGGCCTGCTCGTCCGCCCGGCTCGGGTCGCGGGGTCGGCAACGCAGGCACGCGCGGAAGCGGGCGCGCTCGGCGTCATCGGCCGTGGCGAAGAAGACGACGTTCTTGCGCATCGGCAGGCGGGCCGGGCAGCCGGGCCGGCAGTAGATGCGCGTCGTGCGCACGCCGAGGAAGAACGGGGGCCCGGAGATCGGGCGGCGAGTCTCGACCGCGGCCCACATCTCATCGTCGGAAAGGCCCGTCCGCGGCTGCGCGGCCATCGGTTCAGCGACCATGATCCATCACCTCCGCCGCGATGGTACGCGTGCGGGCGCCGCGGCGGCTATCCGGATCTTCACGTCAACGTGTGCGGAACCCGGACCTGCGGACGGCGCATCGTCCGGTCGCTGGGGGACGCAAGGGACGGCATGCGCGTCTAAGCTAAAAGGGCACCGGGACGCGCACGGTCATCGTGCTGATCGCCTGGCGCCCGTGCCAGCCCTCGTCCTCGACGTGGACCTCGAGGCAGGCAATGATCGCGTCACTGATGTTGTCCATCAGCTCGTCGAGCGTCTCACCCTGCGATGCGCATCCGGGAAGCTCGATGACTTCGCCCCAGTACCCGCCTTCCTCCGCCTGGTGGACCGCGACCGTGAACGTCTCGAGGCCGTGCGACTCGGGCTGGTTCCTAGAGAGCGGCAATGAATTCCTCTTCCGTCTTTCCGGCGATCCTGATCTGACTCGACAGCAATCCGATCTTGAGTTTGCCAGTCGGGAGCGACACGATCTTGCCGTTTGGCATCTTCAACACGCAGTGTCCCCTCTTCGAACGCCTCCGAATCACGCCGCCCCAGGACACGAACACCTTGACGGCATCTTCCTGCGGGACGTCACGGAGCGTCGGCGTCAGAAGGGTACCTCGCTGCGATCATCGGCGGCGACGCGCCGACGGCGAGGGGGTCGCACCCGTGGGCCGCCGACGGCTGTCCGATTGTATCATCCAGCGCCGAGGACTCTCACGCCGCATCCAGGATGGCGCGCAGTCGGTCGGGGTCGCCGCCGGGCCCGACCATCGCCGCGGAGAAGGCGCCGGGGCGGAAGAGCCGGCCGGCAACGCGCTGGACGTCGGCGGGTTGCACCGCCGCGGTCGCGTCGACCACGTCTTCGACCGCCTCGATCTCGCCGGTCATCAGCAGCGACTCTCCGGCGCGCTGGGCCAGCGCCATCGTCGACTCGAGACCGAGGCGGAAGTTGCCGGTCGCGAAGTCGCGGGCACGCGCGGTCTCGTCCTCGCCGGGCGCGGACGCCGCGAGCTTGAGCAGCTCGTCGCGGATCACCTGCGTCGCCTCTTCGAGCTTCTCCAGCGTGACGCCGGCGCTGATGCTCATCGTGCCGATGTCGTTGTAGCGCGCGGTGCCCGAGCCGATGGAGTAAGCTAGGCCGCGCCGCTCGCGCACCTCCTTGAACAGGCGCGAGCTCATGCCGCGCCCAAGGATGGTGTTGAGCACGGTCAGCGCGTAGCGCTCGGGGTCCTTGCGGGGCAGCGCGTACAGCGCGATGCCCAGGTGGCACTGTGCGATCTCGCGCTTCTCGACGACGACGCGCTCGCCGTCGAACTCCGCCTTCGCGGGCGGGGGCGCGGGCGCCTTGCGGTCGGGCAGGTCACCGAACGCCCGCTCGGCGAGGCTCAGCACCTCCTCGTGCGTGGTGTTGCCGGCGATGCTCAGCACGCTGTTCGAGGGCGTGTAGTACGCCGCGATGTGGCCGGTGAAGTCATCGCGCTGCAGCTCTTCGACCGTCTCGAGGGTGCCGCCGACGGGCCAGCCGATCGGCTGGTCGCCGAACGTCGCGCGGCCGAGCAGCTCGGAAGCCCAGGCGCCCGGCTGGTCGAAGCTCCGCCGCAGTTCCTGCTGCACGACCGTGCGCTCGCGGGCGATCTCCGCCGCGTCGAGCAGCGAGTTGCGGCACATGTCGGCGAGCACATCGACGGCAAGCGGAAGCTTGTCGAAGGGCACCTGGTTCCAATAGCAGGTGAGTTCCTTCGACGTGTAGGCGTTGAGCACGCCGCCTGCGCCCTCGATCGCCTCGGCGATCATCGTGGCGTCCGGCCGCCGCTCCGTGCCCTTGAAGAGCATGTGCTCGATGAAGTGCGAGATGCCGTTCGTGCGCGGCGTCTCGTTGCGCGAGCCGACGCCGAAGAAGATGTTGACGCTGACGCTCTGTGCCGTCGGCACCGGCGTCGTGACGACGCGCATGCCGTTCTCCAGCGTGGAGATGTCCCATTGGATGGCCAAGGATGTTCGCTCCATTCTCGCGTGATCTGGTTCAGGATCAGTGTACCGGCCGCTGCCGTTGCACGGTCGGGCGGGGCCGACGGTGCGGGTTGAAGGCCTGCCACACCGCGCTGGTCACCGGCGCCTCGCCTATTCGCCTTCTTGGAGCGCTACAAACCAGCACTGGTCATCGAGCGGCAACGCCATCAGACGCCCGCCGCCGTCCGCGCACAACTCACCGTTCCCACGGAGGTGGCTGCGTGAGTATCATCAATCCACTGTCCAGGAAATCGGGTGCAGCACAGGCCTGACTAGGTTCCCGTCCGATCATTTTGACCCCGTGATAGTAACGGCACGGCTCAGCGACCGAATTTCGTCCGGTACGCCGTTCGAGCTCGGCGAAGCCAACTCAAGTACTGCACACGGTCCATCCATCCGTACTGACGATCATCCTCGTCCGGCGCCTCCGCGGTCCAATCGAGTTTCATTTGGGCGTTGCCGAACAGCTCACGATGCTCATCATCGATTAATCCTGAAGGTAGCTCGTCAAGGTACAGATGGTAATAATCGCGTTCGAAGGTCGAGAACTCGGACTGGCCGCTGAGGACAGCATCGATGAGTTCGAGCAGGCGCTCCTCGTAGTTCGGCGCTTCGCGGTCCATGTCACGTTCCACGGCTGACAGTAGCTTGGTCGGCGATCAAGGGACGATAGGCTCCTCTGGATCGGTGAACTGGTGGCAAAAGCACCACAACAGCCTTTACCGTATCCTCCGATGGGTGGGTACTACTGGTTCGCTCGTGTCGCCAGTCCCACCTGATTCGCCGTCGCCTGAATCCACTATTGTGGTTGAATCGACGGTGTGACCGGCCCATTGCCGAGGTATCGTGCGAGATCGTCGGCCTGAATCCAGCCTGCCGATACTATCGCATTTTGTTCGGGGTTCGGCGTGATTCGAATGAAGCCGGCCAGTGCCGGACGCGCGCGCCCGGGGCGGCGCGCTCACGCGTCCCGGAACAGGTCGATGATCCGCCGCGCCAGCGCGAACACGTGCGGCCGCCGCTCGACCGGCGTAGCGCCCAGACGCACCACGATCAGGTCGAGCGGCGGCACGATGAAGATGTGCTGGCCGAGGTAGCCGCTTGCGAAGAACGTCTGCAGGTCGTCGTCGAGCAGCCACCAGTGGGCGCCGTAGCCGTACCCGTCGTCCTCCGGCTGCACCGGCGCGGGCGTGCGCGCGTGGGCGGCCCATCCTGCCGGCAGGATGCGCTCGTCCGCCCACACCCCGTCGCGCAGGTACAGCAGCCCGAAACGCGCGAAGTCCCGCGCCGTGCAGAAGCAGAACGATGACGCGATCCAGTTGCCCGCACGGTCGAACTTCGGCGTGGCGCTCCGCATCCCGATGCGGTCGAACAGCTCCCGCCGCAGGAATGCCAGGTACGCGTCATTGCCGCCGACCGCGCGCCGCACGATCCCCGATACGATGTTGCTCGTGCCGCTCGAGTAGTTGAACACCGTGTCGGGCGCGTGGTCCAGCGGGAAGGACGCGGCGAAGGCCGCCATGTCTTCGGCGCCGGGCCGGAAAAGCATTTTGATGACGTCGGAGACCTGATCGTCGACGTAGTCTTCGCAGAAGTGCAGGCCCGACGTCATGTGTAACAGGGCATCGAGCGTGATCGCGGCGCGCGGGTCGCCCACCGTCTGCCACTCCGGCACGGCTGCCGGCCCCCGCAGGTCGAGGCGCCCCTCGCCCACGAGGATCCCTACCGCCGCGTGCAGCATGCTCTTCGCCGTCGACCACGAGGGTTGCACGTCGTCGCGCCCGACGCCGGGCGCGTAGCGCTCCGCCACGAGCTTGCCGCGATGCACGATCAGCAGCGCATTCGTCTGCACGGTCGTGGCCGGCTGCGGCTCCGCGAAGGTCGTGTCGAGCAGCCGCGCCAGCTCGGCGCCCGCCGTCCCGCGCGGCAGCTCGCCCGCCGGCCAGTCGTCCGTCGGCCACGGGACGCCGGCCGGCTGCGGCGGTAGCAGCCGCAGCGGCACCGGCGCTGTGCCCCTGTCGTCAGGGCGATGCCCGATCATGCGCGGGACGCCCCGCGCGCCGCCGCCGCCACCGCCGCGCGGGTAGCTGCCGGCGTGCCGGGCGGGATCGCGCAGCCGGCGGTGAGGAACATCCCGCCGCCCACTGCCAGCGCGTCGAGTGCCTGCGCCCGCACCTCCTCCAGCGACATCGTGTGAAGGCGCGTGTGGTCGATGCCGCCCATCAGCGCCTTCCGCGTGCGCGCCCGGACCTCGCGCAGGCTCGGGTTGCCCTCGCCGCGGTCCGCCCAGTTGAACGCCGCGACCGGATAGTCCAGGAGCGTGTCGAGCAGGTTGTGTTCGCGGCAGACGTGGAGGATGTTGAACGGCGCCTCCCGCACCGCGGCCAGCACCTCGAGGTCATACGGCCGCCCGAACGCCCGATAGAACGCCTCGTCGCACGTGTCGCGGCTCGCCCAGCGGAGCGGCGCGAAGAACACGCCCGCCGCCCCCGCGGCGATGCAGGCGCGCGCGTAGGCCGCGAGCGTCGCCGTGGCTGCGCTGAGTGCGGCGTGTGCGGCGTCCGCGTCGCTTGCCGCCAGCGCGCGGAACGCCGCATCGGAGCCGCAGAGTTGCGCCACGACCGACAGCGGTGAGAAGACCGTCTGGACGACGTCGACCTCGCCGCCGGCCTCCCGCACCAGCATCCACAGCGCGCGCAGGTGCTCGCCCAAGACGCCCTCCCGCGGGTCGAGCCGCGCGACGGCCCGCAGCCCGCCCGCGTCCTGGACTGCCGCCGTGACCAGCCGCGGCTGCCGCTGCTCCGTTGGACGCTCGTACGCGTTCCCCCACGCCTCGGCGAAGTACGTCGCCCGCGGGTTGAACTTGATGAAGTCCCAGTCGTCGGCGCGGTAGGCGTCGAGTGTCGCCGCCACCAGCTCCTCCGCTGTCCACTCCCGCAGGAAGTCGTGGCCCCACAGCGCCACCGGCGCATGGTCGGCGGACTCCCCTGCGAGCGCTGCCCGGACGCGCTCCCGCTTCGTCATCTCAGCCATCGCGCACACCCCCAACAACCGGCAGGCGTATCATGCGCCAGCGCAGCCCCGCGTTCAAGCCGTCCGCCGGCTTCGGCGAAGGATGGCTGCATGCCGCGCTGCCATCGCCATGTCTCAGCGGCGGTTGTCCACCTGCGAGCGCCAGGGACGCCCGTGCGCCTGTTCACGGCTTCGCGCCACCATCTATAGTTGCCAGTCGACATGTCCAGCCAGCGCCGCCTCCTCCGCTGCACGGTCGTCCTGCTCTGCATCGTGCCCGCGGTGGCGGCGTGCAGGGCCGGCGCGCCCGTGCGCTCCGACGTACCCGCGACGCCCCCAACGGCCGCCGCGCCCATCCAGGACCCGGTGGCCAGCTTCGAGGAGATCGTCGCTGCCCTCAACGGGCAGGATGCCGCGGGCGTGTACCGCGGCCTCTCCCGCGAAGCGCGCGCGTCGCTGACCAGCCAGGACGTGATCGCGTTGGTGAAGCAGCTCGTGGGCGCCGACGCCAACTTCCACATCGCTGTGCAGAGCGTGAACAGCCGCGTCGTCAACGGGGGCCAGGCGCAGCTCGGCCTGACGCTCATGATCGACTTCCAGGGTCACCGCCTGCCGCTCACCGAGGTCGCATTCCTCGTCCTCGAAGACGGACGCTGGCGCCTCTCCGACCACTTCCTCCAGACGGCGCTCGCCGCTGCCGGCCGCGGCGCCCCCGCGGCTGCTGCCCCGCGCGTGTTCCGCGCCGACGGCTGCGTAGAGGGCGATGTGCTGGCCGGCGTGTACTTGCCGTCGCGTCTGAAGGTGCTCGACCCGTGCGTCACCGTCGAGGGCGTGGTGCGCGCGGTCGAGTCGTCGGGCGCCGGCGAGGGAGACGGCGACCTCTCCTTCGACGTCGAGGTGGCTGGCCCCGACCTGCGCCTGCTCAACGACGTCAATCGCAGGGACCGGCACGGCTGGCTGCACATGGAGATCGTGCCGCTCGACCAGCCGCGCCTGCCGAAACCCGCCGTCGGCGAGCATGTGCGCGTCACCGGCGCCTGGGTCACCGACACGGTGCATGGCCACAACGAGATCCACCCGGTGTGGGCGCTCACCGTCCTCCCGCCGTGATGCGCAAGGACCGGAGGGGGAGTCGCACCGAGGCGCCACCTCGCCGCGCGCCCGAAGGCCGACAGCGCCGCCGTGAGCGCGACGAACGCGGGCTGCGGCAGCTCCCGCTTCCCCGTCTTGCCGGCCTGGGCGGGAATCCGTGACCAGTCCCGTACTGATGGAAGAGATGGGCTTCGATGAACGGAAGGCCCAGCGCGTCCTGAAGGCACTTCTGGATTTCCGGGTTGCTCCGCCGCGTTGGACGGGGTCCGGCAACGCGGTATGAGGTGGTACGGCCATGACGCCGCATCCCGACAGTTGTCCCGACAGACTGTCGGAACTGAGTGCGGACGGAACGACGCTCGCAACCGCGACGCTCGGGACGGGGCCGCCACTCGTGATGATCCCGACACTACGCCCGAGCATTGGCGTGGGTCACAGCCGACGACCCGGCACACGGCGGCACTATTGGGGGTATCTGACGGCCGGGCCAGCCAATCCTAGGTCAGAAGGCTCGGACAGAGTGAGCAGACGTGGCGCTGCCGCCAACCACACCCACGACGATCACCTCATAGCGTGTTGGCGAGCGGTGGCTGCACCGAGGACCTCAACCCGGTTGGCGTGCTCGGCGCGGCGCACGTCCCTCGCCCAATGCTCCAACCTGGCGGCTCGCGTCAGCCGGCGATGCGCCCTCCGGCCAAGGTGCCCACCGCGTAGGTAACGGCGGCCGCCGCCATGCTGACCGCCAGTTGCCGAACGGCCCCCCGCACCAACGGTCGCTCGGCCAGACGGGCGATCATGGCGCCGGCACCGACGGTAGCGACTGCGGCGAGCACGATCGACGCGGAACCCGCGACGATGCCACTCGCGAAGAACCACGGCATCAAAGGAATGAGCGCGCCGAGCGCGAAGGCGATGAACGATGCGCCTGCGGCGCGGATCGGCGATCCCAGGGACGCCGCACTGATGCCCAGCTCTTCGCGCGCATGCGTCTCCAGGGCAAGCTCGGGGTTGCGCATAAGCTGCGATGCCACGCGATGTGCAGTCTCCGGATCAACGCCACGTGCCATGTACATCGCCGTGAGTTCTCGCAACTCCTCCTCCGGCTGATCGACGAGACCCATTCGCTCCACCTCCAGATCCCGCGTGATCAGGTCGGATTGGGCGCTCATCGATACGAACTCGCCCGCCGCCATCGAGAAGGCGCCGGCGACCAGCCCGGCGAGACCGGCGAGCCGCACGATACCTGGGGCAGGATGAGCGCCTGCGACCCCGAGGATCAGTGAGACGTTGGTGAGCAACCCGTCGCTGAGGCCAAAGATTCCCGCACGGACGGTACCCCCCTGTAGGTTCCGGTGGTGCGGTCGCGGTGACGAACCCGCTTGGGACTGTTCCATCTCGTCCGCCTCCGCCTGTCTCGAGAGCGTCACCTGGTTGTCGAGTACGATAACACTCGGAGCGGCACGCACAGCGCAGCGTGTTGCCGACATTCGCCAGCGGAGCCCACCTGGAGATCCCTGCCGTGGAACCAGCGCGCGCTCCCAGCCGTCGGCGGTGTGGTCGAATGTGTGATCGTGGTCTGCATGGCGCTCCCCCGACCGAAACCAACCGCGCCACATCAACGGGAGACCGCCATGCCCGGTTACGCACTCCAACGAGGCGAAGGCCGCACCTACGACTGGTTCGGCCACCTCTTCACCATCAAGGCCGCCGCTGCCGAAACGGACGGCCAACTCGCCTTCTGGGAGTTCACCACGAAGAAGGGCGACGAACCCCACGACCACACGCACGACGACGTCGACGAGATCTTCTACGTCCTCGAAGGATCACTCACCGTCCGCTGCGGCGACGGTGAGTTCGAGGTCGGCGAGAACGGCTTCGTCTTCCTCCCCCGCAGCGTCCAGCACGGCTACACGATCCACAACGACGGCCCCGTCCGCCTCCTCGGGCTCTCGACGCCCTCAAGCTTCGGTGACCACCTCGAGCTCACCGGCAAGCGCCTGACGAAGCGCGCAGCCAAAGCCAGACGCGACGCCCTCCTGCGGGATCGCCACGTATGACGCCTCTGAGCCGTTCACCACGCCGCATCAATCTAACGGAAGCTGACGGTTGATTCCCACTCCCTTCACCACCCCCACATGGTGTTTGGCTCCAAGGCGCGCACCTCGTCAGCGTCCATCCGCCTGTTCGCGACGGATTGTCTCCACCCTTGGCCCCCGCTTCACTGCGGCGATCACCGTGCCGGGCGAGGCGATCGGGACGTGGGGTGGTGGGGCGACCGCGGCTGATGCATCATATAGGCGCGGGGCGGGCGTGACCCGACCACCGCGTTCTTGGGACAACACGCTACAGCAGCCATGACCGAAAGCGATCACACCCCCGGCACGTTGACGCTCATTGGTTCCGGTGAGCTCGCCCCCTCGATGAGTAAGGTGCACCGGGCCATGGGTACGCGCATCGCCGGCGCTCTGCGGCCCGCCGTCGTCGATACGCCTGCTGGCTTCGAGCCAAACTGCGGCGATATCTCCGCAAAAGCCGTCGCGTATTTGGAGCGGCACCTGGGCTGCAAGTGCGAGGTGGCTTCGTACCGCGCGCCGGGCGGCGGCGGAGCAGCGGAAGTGCGCCGCGCCCTGGCCACGCTGCAGCGCGCCAATTACATCTTTGCGGGCCCAGGCAGCCCCACCTACGCCGTCCGCTGCTGGATGCACTCGCCCGTCCTGGAGGCGATCGCTCGCCGTCTTGCGGAAGGCGCGCAGCTCGTCTTCGCCAGCGCGGCGGCCATCGCGTCGGGCGCATACGCTCTGCCCGTGTACGAGATCTTCAAGGCCGGCACCGACCTCCACTGGGTCGAGGGCACCGACCTCCTCGGTCGCTATGGCATCCGGCTGGCCATCGTTCCGCACTGGAACAACACGGAGGGCGGCACGTACGACACCGGCTGTTGTTTCATGGGTCGCGAGCGCTTCGAGCGCCTGGAGGCCCTGCTCGATCCTCGGATCGTCGTCCTGGGCATCGATGAGCACACCGCCTGCACGATCGACCTGGCGGCCCGGCAGTGCGACGTGACCGGGATCGGGCACGTGACCATACGCCGAGGCGCGCAAGAGTCCGCGTACGCCACCGGGACGTCCTTCCCGCTGGCGATGCTCGGCAGCGTCGTCTCCGCGGACACCGTGCGGCCTGGGGGTTCCGCTGCCACGTCGATGACCGACGACCGCCGGGCGCATCTGGTGCGCGAGATCGCTGCGGCGAGCGGCCTGGTGGACAGCGGCCGCGAGGGCATGGCTGGCGCAGCCAGCGCGGCCTTCGCGCTGGCCTGCGCCATCGACGATGCCGTCGATGCCGGTGTCGATCGGGATACCGCGGAAGCCGCCCGTTCGGCGCTCGCCGCGCTCGTGGCGGCCTGGAGTAAGGAGCTCACGCGCCCGTCGGGCGCCGCCGCCGCCGACAGCCGCCCGCTCCTCGACCTCCTCATGTTAGTGCGCAGGACGTTGCGCGCACAGGGTGCCTGGCCGCTCGCTGATAGCATCCGCGACCGGCTGGCGGAGCTGGGCATCGCGCTTGAAGACACGCCGCGCGAGACGGTGTGGAGGCCATCGTGAAGGAGCGAGGGTGGCCGCAGATCCTGATGTACAGCGCTACGCACTGCAGCGACTGCCGGCGCAGCAAGGCGCTGCTCAAACGCCTCGGCGTGCCCTACGTCGAGGTCAACATCGATCATGACGCATCGGCCGCGGCTGAAGTGCTCCGCCTGAACGGCGGCCGGCGCACGCTCCCAACCTTCGTCATCGCCGGCCGGACCGTGCTCGCTGAGCCGAGCGACCGAGAGCTCGCGCGCGCGCTCGGCGTCGCGCTCTGACCGGCCCCGTCTATTTCGTATCGGCCTCGTCGATCTCCCGCACGAACGACGTGATCGCGTCCGCCAGGCGCTCGGGCTGCTGCAACGGTACATCGTGGATCGCATCCGTGAGCCAGACGGTGCGGGTGCGCGGCGTCGTCCGTTCCACGTGCGCGATGGCCGCGCGCTTGCGCTCAACCCACGCGCCGGCGGGCTCGCGCACGCACGGCAACAGCAGCATGGGGCAGCGCACCTCCGTCAGTAACTCGGCTGGATGGTACCCCCAGATGGCCCGCACGATCTCCATGTGGCGCTCGAACGACAGCCGCGGCGAGATCGTGTCGTCTGGAAGGACGTCGAACTGCGCCATGACGATGGCTTCCAGCTCGTCCGACCACAGCTCGCCCAGGGTGCCCTGCCGGATCATGCCGAGGAACTTCTTGCGTGGCGTACCTGCGAGACGCGGCGGCGCCATGGTGCGTTGTGCCTCGTCCCAGGTCATGCCGGGTGTGGTCGAGAGGTCGAAGATCCCGCCGTCGACCAGCGCGACGCCAGCGGGAAGCGCTGGATGCGCCGCCGCGAACGTGACGGCGACGTTCGCGCCCCACGAGTGGCCGACGATGACCGCCGCCTCCATGTGCAAGACGTCGAGCACCACGCGGAGGTCTTGCGTCACCAGGTCAAAGGCGTAGCCATGTTCCGGGCGGTCGCTCCCCCCGTGGCCGCGCTGGTCAAGGGCGACGACACGGGCCGAACGGGCGAGCCGCGGCGCCACGAAGTCCCAGATCCGCGCGTTCGATGCCAGACCGTGCAACAGCACGACCGCCCGTCCCCTGCCGCCCCAGTCGCGGCAGTGGAGGCGCAGCCCGTTCGCCTCAACGTAGGTGTCCGATGGAACAGCGTCTCTGGTCAAGAACCGGCTCTCACCGCACCGTCGTACGCTCGATGGCTGCGTAGTCGGAAGCAAAGCCATCGTTTCGTTGCCGAATGGCCACGCAATCGCCTGTGCTCGCGTCGGCGGACGCACGGTCCGCGATCACTGAATCATTCAGCCTGACTCGCCCTTCCAGCCCTGCTCGACCTTGCCGTCGCGCACGATGATCGGGACGCTGAACCCCAGGTCACAGGCCTCCGCATAGTAGGCGCCATTCTCGTCGATCTTGCGCTCTTCGTACTCGATACCCTCGGCGTCAAGATCAGACCTCGCCCTTGCGCACGTCGGACATGACTTCAGCGTGTAAATGATGAGCGCCGCCACATCGCGATGGTAGCACAGAGCTCTCACTGCCCGGCAACTGGTTCCTCCGCACAGACACTTTGATCGGGTGCGGCGGCGGACGGAGCACGGGAAGCGGCGCTGGGTCGAGGAGCAGTTCGATGCCCCGGGCTCCTTTTGCCGGTGGGAAATCGGGCTGGCCGGCGAGCGGCCACTATATTCGATGGACGCGCTTGACTCGCTGGCCTATCGCGCTCGGGGCTCGGTCGATCCCGGAGAGAGGCGGCGTCGGATGTGGACGGCCTGCTCAAGTGCCGGGCGCTGCGCTCCGGGCACCCCAGGGCTCCCAGCGTCGCTCGCTCACGTCGATGTCGCCGGCGTGCCGCACCACATCCCAGCGGCTGCGCGCACCGTCGCGCCAGAAGCGGAGGTCGAGCGTCGCCCGGCCGACGCCCACGCCGCGGAGCGTCACGTCCGGCAGCCACTCCGGCAGCGCCGGATCGACATAGAGCCGCCCGTGCGGCGCGTCGGCGTGGATGCCGAGGATCGCCTGGAGGAGGTGAAAGACCGAGCCGGCGGCCCACGCCTGCGGCACGTTCGCCCCACGATACTGCACCGGAAAGCTGCCCAGCGTGCGCTCAATGCCTGCATACAGCTCCGGCAAGCGATATCCCTCGAAATAGCTCGCCGCCCCGGAGATGTCGCGTGCCACGCGCGCCGCTTCCTCACGGAACCCGTAGCGCGCGAAGCCCAGCGCGATGATGCCGTTGTCGTGCGGCCAGACCGACCCGAGCTGATACGAGAACGGGTTGTACGCCGGGTTCTCGGCGGAGAGCGTACGGATGCCCCAGCCGCTCCACAGGTCCGCCTCAAAGAAGCGCTTGACGACGCGAGCGGCGTGATCGGGGCGCGCGATGCCGCTCCACAGCAGGTGCCCGGCGTTCGAGGCGATCGCCTTCACCGGCCGCTTCTCCGGGTCGAGCGCGAGCGCGTAGAAGCCGATGTCCTCGCACCAGAACGATGCCTCGAAGCGTTCACGGAGAGCCTCGGCCTTCCGTCGCAACTCCAGGGCTCGTACGTCGTTGCCGCGATGCGCGAACACTTCCGCCATGCGCATCCAGGCGTCGAAGACATATCCCTGTAGCTCGCAAAGCGCCTTCGGTGGCCGCACCTGGCTGCCGTCCGGGTAGACGATCGCGTCGCCGGAATCCTTCCAGCTCATGTTCTCGCAGCCCTGGGTCGAGCGCGTCTTGTACTCCTGGAAGCCGTCGCCATCGAGGTCACCGTAGCGGTCGATCCACTCAAGGCAGCGGTCCGCAGTCTCGCCGTGCTCGTCGAGCAGCGCGTCGTCGCCCAGCCACTTCCAGGCTTCGTGCAGCAGGATGAGGTAGAGGATCGTGGCGTCGGCGGTGCCGTAGTACGGCGTGTGGGGGATCTTCTTGAAGTGCGCGAGCTCGCCGAAGCGCATCTCGTGCGGCATCTTGCCCGGGTCGGCATCGCGCCAGTCGTCCGACTCGCGCGCCTGCATCCGCGCGAGCTGTTTGAGCGTGCCGAGGGCGAGCGTCGGCTCGGCGAGCATGCTCTGCAGGCTGACGATCAGGCTGTCGCGCCCGAAGATCGTCACGAACCAGGGCACGCCGGCGGCCGGCAACCACACGCGCTCCGCGAAGTCGTGCTCGTGGAGGCGGAGCGCGCCCATGTCCTCGATCGAGCGGCGGTACAGCCGGTAGACGTCCTCATTCGAGGACGTGAGCTGTGTCGAGCACTCCTTCCAGTCGCGCTGCAGGCGATCGAGTTCGGTCTCGGCCGCGTCGTGCGAGACGCGCAGCGGCCCTCTGGTATGGCTGCCATCGATGAGCGTGTAGAAACAGCACGTATGCCAGGAGGCGCCGGGCGCCAGCTCGACCTCGAAGGTCAGCCGGCCGTTCGCATACGCGGGCGGCGACGTGTTGTGGAGGAGCCGGTAGACCAGCCGCCGCTGAAAGTCGCGGTTGCTGTAGGCCGTATCCATCTCGCGTCGTTTGGGACTCCACTTGGTCACGATGCGCCCGCGACGCACGAACCGCTTCGACTTGACTTCAAAGATGTCGGCGAAGTCCGACCGGATGGCAATCTCCAGGTTGAAACGGACGGGCGCCAGGCCGTAGTTCTTGATGTCGATGTCCTCGTGGATGCCCTCGGCGATCCCACGTGCGAGGACGAGCGACAGCACGCCCTCGGGGACCGTGCCGTCCTCGGTCTCGAACTGCCGGTTGGTGAGGAAGACGCGAGAGGCGTAGTACGCCGTCGCACTGGAGGTCAGGCGCTCCCACGGGGTGCCGTTCGCGGCGATCTCGTAGTAGCTGACGAACCGCGTGTCGCTCGCGAAGACGCCCTGATCGCTGTCGGCCGCGATCTGGCCATTGAGCGCGGTGACCATGAACGTGCTGCCCTGGTTGATCGTCAGGACCGGCGGGCCAACGCTGATCTCGACCGGCATCGCTTTGCCCTCCGCGAGCAGCGCGCACGCGCACGCTGCCCCATGAGACAACATCCGCGACGTTGGCGCCAAGCGCGGCCACGGCCCCCTCGGATGGATAGGGACCACGACGTTGCCGCTCGACACGGCGCCGATCTCCGGGTCAGGCGGCACTGCTCAGGCTGACGCAGCAGTCAGCGCCGAGGCCATCGGGCGTTGATGGGTGCGCTCCGGAGCCTGTCCTGCGGTTCGAACCGTCGCGCGCCGAGCCATGGTCAAGGCAGCACCATGACCAAGGTGTCGTGGCCCGGGCTGGCGAGGCGCAGCGAGGTGGTCGTGCTGCCTCATCGTGGCGGTCGGACGGACTGGGGTCGATATCGGTTCGACCGCGGACAGACGCCCGACTATCCACGGGTGGACAATGCTTGTGAGCCCTGTAAGAGGAGCTCTTCACAGATGGGCTGGCGGACGGAGGCGGGGCCTGATGCCAGCCCGTCTTTGCGTCTCGCTTCATCAGCGCTCACAACCCAGGTCGCACTCAGGACGATGCGCGCACGCGATGCCACGGTCGATGTCACGCGGCCCAGCCGATAAGCGATCCCCTTCCAGTCGCTCGCGGATAGGCACGTACAGGGCCCGGGCAGTGATCCGCCGCCGCGTCCGCACCGCATTAGAAGTGTCCGTGTGTAACAGCGCGGAGCAGAATCCCCCCCTCGTCCGCCCCGCTCGGGCCAGGTGGTTCCCCGCCTGAGTCCCCTGCGGTGCGCCCCGGGCAAAAGAGAAAAATGCGAGGATAGCCATTGATTACGTCCCAATTCACCCGTGCGTTGCGTAAGGTCGCGAGTCCGGCCGGCTGTCGGCGCGCGATTGTGTGCATCCTCGCGATGGGCGTCATCGCGCTGGCGGTGACGTCGACGCCGAGCGCACGCGCTGCAAATTCGACGGTCACGCAGTGCGACGGTGTCGACAACCAGGGCGGCAGGATCGTGCGTTGTACCGTCGCGGTCGCCATGACCGGCGCGACCACCGCCACCGTTACGGTTACGTCCTGTACCGGGGCCGGCACGAGCGTAACCTGTATTGGTCCGACAGTTTCGACGCAGTCGGTGACCGCGATCGACCAATGCAACGGTTCAGGTAACGGCGGCGGCGCAACCGTGTGGTGCGACGTGATCGTCACGGGCGCGCCGACAGGCACCGGCGCTGTAACGGTCAGCCAGTGCATCGGTTCCGGGCAAGGCGGGGGGACGCAGCCGACCACGGTGTGCATCCCCAGTTCGACACCCAACAATACCTCGGCGCAGATCCAGCAGTGCGACAGTTCCGGCAACGGGGGCGGCGGCACGCAGCGCGTCAAGTGCAGCGTGGCGCCGGCGAGCACGACGGCCTCGGTGCCGACGATCAAGCAATGCAACGGTTCTGGAAACGGTGGCGGCGCGCTGGTGACCTGCACCGTCACGATCAGCGGCGCCGGCGCCGCGACCGCCGGAGCTGCAACAACCGCGACCGCTGGAAAGATCGTGGCGCCAAACACCGGCAGCGGCGCTGTCGGCGGCGCCCACGTCACCGGAGTGTCGCTCCTCATGTTGGCTCTCGTCGCGCTCGGGCTATCGGCGATCGGCAGCGCGACGATAATCAGGCGCCGGTACGCGCTGGTCCGGGCGAGTAACCCTGTCCGCGCAATAAGCGACGACAGCCGGGATGCGTAAACCGTGCGACAGTGGGCGCAGGTTGTCGCGTAGCTGGCCGGGCTGCCCGCCTCCGCTGACCCGTACCGCGAGCGCGGGGAGTTCCGTCCGTTCGTCTCCGCTGGCCCGATGTTCCGCGCACGGATCCCGGTGACGGCTGGCGAGTTCGTCGGGCGCGACGGGTTCGTGTTCGCCGGCCTTGCCCCACAGCGCGCAAGCTAGTAGCTCCGGACGTCTCGCTTCACGTCGCAGCGGCACGATGGCCACTGCGTGGCGGCGGTCGGTACCAAGCCTTGCACCTGCTACGATGGCGACATGCGCATCGTCTCGCTCCTCCCCTCCGCCACAGAGATCGTGTACGCGCTTGGCCTCGGGGACTCGCTTGTGGGAGTGACACACGAGTGCGACTTCCCGCCCGGCGTCGAGGCGCTGCCCCATCTCACCGCGAACTTGCTCCCGCCAGATCTCTCCAGCGCGGAGATCGACCGTCGCGTGTCGTCATCGATGAAGGCGGACGCACACACCATCTATGCGCTAGACACAGATCGGCTGCGAGCACTTGCACCCGATGTGATCCTCACCCAGGCGTTGTGCGAGGTCTGCGCCGTGCCTACCGCCATGGTCGAGGCCGCCGTGTGCAGCATGCCGAGGGACGCGCGGATCGTCTCACTCGATCCGTTCACGCTCGATGGCGTGATCACGTCGATCGAACAGGCCGGCGAGGCGCTCGGCGTGCCGGACCGCGGCCGGCAAGTGGCCGCCAGCTTGCGAGTGGAGCTGGATACCATCCGGATGAGCGTCGCGGAGACGCCCCGGCCGAAGGTGCTGGCGGCAGAGTGGCTCGACCCTGTCTACTGCGGCGGCCACTGGCTGCCAGAGATGATCGCGGCCGCCGGTGGCGTGGACCCGTTCGGCTCGCTGGGGGAGCCGTCGCATCCACTCACCTGGGAAATGATTGCGGACGCCGATCCCGACGTGATCGTGCTGATGCCCTGCGGGTTCCATGCTTCTCACGTGGTGGACCGCTACGCGGAAATCGCCGGCGCCCCAACCTTCCGTGCGCTGCGGGCCGTGCGCGAGCAGAACGTCTACGCAGTCGACGCGACCTCCTATTACAGCCGCCCCGGCCCGCGACTTGTCGAAGGCACCCGCATCCTCGCGCGCATCGTCCACCCCGATCTCCCGGCGGCCTCGCTGCCCGCCGGGGCTGTCTTCAAGTTGGTCGGTGCTGAGCACTTCGAACCGTGGCGGCCAGCACGGCGGACGGGAGGGGCGGCGAGCCTCGCGCCCAAGGTCGAGCGTTGAGTCCGGGGGCCGTGGCGAGCGGCAGTGGATATCGGGCGATCATCACCGACGATGGACGTGTCGCATGGTCGTGCTCGCACGTGCACTTCACTGACCATTCTGCCCGCGCTTGCGCCGAACAGCATCTCCCGAGTCCGCCTCTCGCGCAGCGCCTAACCTGAATCAGGTGTCGTGCCAAATGCGAACGACGAGGTCTACAGGTGCGATCCCAGCACAGGCGGAGGGTAGCAGCGGGCCGCTTCGGCCGCGCGTGGTCGTGGTCGGCGCCGGGTTCGGCGGCCTGCGGGTCGCGCGCTCGCTCCGCCTCGGGCCGCTTGATGTGACCGTGATCGACCGACACAACTACCATACGTTCCTGCCGCTGCTCTACGAAGTCGCCACCGCCGGGCTTGAACCCGACGAGATCGCGCAGCCGGTGCGTGCGATCCTGCGCCGCATCCGGAACGTCAGGTTCCGGATGGCCGAGGTCACCGGCATCGACCTCGCCGAGCGCGCGGTAGTCACCGACGCCGGAGACGTGCCGTACGACTATCTCGTCCTTGCAGCGGGGAGCGCGACCAACTTCTTCGGCCTGCGGTCCATTGAAGAAAGGGCGCTCGGGTTGAAGGACCTGCAGGAAGCGACCGCTGTACGGAACCACATTCTGCGCAACTTCGAGCACGCGACGCTGACGCACGATCCGGCTGAGCTGGAGCGGCTGATGACGATCGTGGTCGTCGGCGGCGGCCCGACCGGCGTGGAGCTCGCCGGCGCGCTCGCGGAGTTGAGACGCCACGTGCTCCCGCGCGACTACCCGGAGCTCGATCTGGCGAGGGCGCGGGTGATCCTCCTGGAGGCGACCGACCGGCTGCTCGCGGCGATGCCCCGTCACCTGCAGCGGAAGGCGCGTGAGCAATTGGAGCGGCTCGGCGTCGACGTGCGGTTTGATGCGGCCGTCTCCGAGGTCACACCGGAAGGGGTCGTGCTGTCGAGCGGCGAGAACATTCGGGCCGCGAACGTCATCTGGGTGGCCGGGGTGCGCGGCGAAGCGCTGGCCGAGGCGCTGCCGGTCGAGCTGGGCCCAGGGAAAAGGGTGCGCGTGCTGCCCACGCTGCAGGTGCCCGGTCATCCTGAGCTGTACGTGGTCGGCGACCTGTCCTACCTCGAGGGGCCGGATGGCCGTCCCTACCCGCTGCTGGCGCAGGTGGCACTGCAGCAGGGAGAGTTGGCGGCCGCGAACATCCTGCGGGGCGTCAACGCGCATCCGCTCAGGACGTTCCGGTACCGGGACCGGGGGACGATGGCAACGATCGGCCGGCAGATGGCGGTCGCCCACGTGTTTGGACTGCAATTCAGCGGAATCGTCGCATGGTGGCTGTGGCTGGCGGTCCATCTGATTGCGCTGATCGGACTGCGCAACCGGGCGCTGGTACTCGTGAACTGGGCGTGGAACTACTTCCGCTATGACCGTGCGAATCGTCTGGTTACCGATACGGCACCGCCCGGCGGGACGGAGCGGCGTGGTAACCGACTTCATTGATCGGCGGGCGTCTTCACACCAAGGGCCGCCTGCGCGATGTCAACCCCGAAGTCAACGTGTCATGCACTTCGGCCTGTAACGCCGAGGTTGACCCCCGCCATCAGGTGGCCGGCACGAACTTCATGGAGATGGAGTTCACACAGTGCCGTGTGTTCCTCTCCGTCAGTCTTTCACCCAGGAATACATGTCCGAGGTGTGCTCCGCATTTCGTGCACTCGATCTCTGTCCGTTGACCGTCCGGGTCAGCGAGTCGCTTCACCGCTCCGGCGATCTCCTGATCAAACGCAGGCCAGCCGCAATGCGCGTCGAATTTGTCATCCGCCCGGTAAAGTTCGGCATTGCAGCGGCGGCAAGTGTAAGTCCCGGCTTCAAAGAAGTTGTCATACTCTCCGGAAAACGGACGCTCCGTCCCCTTGGACTCAATGACACTTCTCTCCTGAGGAGAGAGCTCGTTGTGCTTCTGTTCGTTCACCTTCTCCACCTCACTAGTTCGATCTTACAACAACTTCAGCCCGCACGATGGGGGGCATCGCGCGGCGCCCAGGACGGCAGCGCCCCGCGCCAGCGTCGGTGCCGCGCGCCGCAGGTTTGGCTACGGCGGCGCACCCCTCAGTACAGAAGGCGCTGCGCGGTGGTGGAATTGGTCCGTGAATGCACGGGTCAGATCGAGATACTGTCGTCCAAACTCGTCCGTTTCACAGATCGCACTGCCCTCATGGATCTCGTCCCAGGTCTCGATCGCGAGCATCGTCTTGCCCGACGCGAGCGCCTTCTCGAAGTTGCGCTGGTACCACCAGCCGCCGTCGCGTTGCCGCACGACGCCGTGGCGGCCCGGCACAAGCGTGTCGTCGTAACCCGGTCCGATCTCGGCCACGCCACCGCGATCGACGTAGCCGTTGAGCGCGGCTCCCCAGAGATAGCTGTTATCTGTCTGGATAGGCTGCGCGAGGTCACGCACCGGAGCGCCGTCCTGCCAGCGGAGGATCGGGTAGTCCCATGAGGCTTCGCGGACGATGTAGGGCCGCACGCCGAAGTCTCGCTGGAACGCCCCGTAGACGTAATCGAACGTCGACTGATTGAAGGCCGCGACGCGGTCTGACGTGAACAGGAACGCGACGGGGCGGCCGTCGACAAGCGCCCACTGGCCGCGCGGGATGCGCGAGAAGAAGTCCTTGAAGTTGCTGTAGAAGAATTCCTCGCCCTCCGGCGTCGTGAGATCGCGGTCCCCGATGATGGTCGTATCGAAGAACATGCCGATCTGCGGTGCCGGCTGCCCGGCGTCGAGCATCTCCTGCTTCGCGAGGGCGAGGTAGCTCAGCCCTTCGGTGCTCCAGCGCTGGTCTCGGCCGTAGCCCCAGTAGTCCGGCAGCACGACGTCGATCCCCGCGCTGGCCATGTCCTCAAACTGGCGCTGGAACCAGGCGACGCTGCGGTAGCTGGGCGCCGGGTCTGGCGGGAAGTGCTGGCGGAGTCCGTCGGCCTCGTGCAGGTGCTGTCCGCTGTACGCGTCGTACCAGTAGAAGAAGTAGGTGAAGACGAGCGGGCTGTTCGTCGCGGGGTCAGGCTCCGGCGTCGCAGAGGACGTGTCGACCGCGGACGGCGCGGCGCTCGGCGATGCGGATGGCGCTGTCCGGCCGGCAGGTCCTCCGGAGGAGCAAGCGGCGAGAGCGACCGCCACAACGAGGAAGACGACCGCGAAGGGCATGCTGCGCCGACGCGCGGGCTGGCGGCGCCTCGCGACACGCACGGCGCGTGCAGCCTGCGGACCTCTCATGGTTGCCTCGACCTCCGCCACTCGGCGGCGACGCTGCTGCTCGGCCACTCGCGCATCGGCGCGACGCTCGACACCTCTACAGCCACGTCACCCCGACGATGCAGCGCGACGCCGCGCTGGCGATGGAGGCGGTCGTGTCCGGTCGATAGGAACTCGACCGGCTACTTCTTCGGGGCCTTGGCGTCCTTCTTCTGCTTCTTCGTCTTGGCGGTATTCTTCGGGCTCTTGTCGCCCATCGGTTGCCCCCTTCGCGGTCTCGCCGTGCGGCCGGCACCGCCATCGTACAGAGCCGGACGGACCGTGTCACCACCCCGATCGCGCGGACCCCGGTGTCGCCGCTCTCGCGGGAGGTGGCGGCGAGGCCTACCGCGTTCGTCCGTGCTGTCTTCGCTCCGCACCGAGCGCGCCCACCCGATCGCCCTCCACGGTCGGCCGCGAAGGGGTCGCCGAGAGCCCGAGAATGGCCCGATGTAGCTACGAAATCGGTGGCGGGAGTGCGAGGGAGTCGAACCCTCCCGGGACGGCGAAGGCCGCCCCGCAACGGTGTTGAAGACCGCGAGACCCACCGGGACCCATCCACTCCCGCGTAGAAGGTACCGCCCCCCGCGCAGAGCCAGTAGGCGGCCATCATCCGGCCGCGCTCCCGCGCGATCTGCGCCTTCCCGCTACGCTATGATGTCCCGGCGGACGGGCGATGTGCACCCGGCCGGGCGGTGGACCCGCAAGACTGCATGTTAGACATCCCCGGCCCCGCTTTCACGTCCACCCTCCTGGGCACGACGTCCCTCAACATCCCCCTCCCGCTCGCGATCGCGCTCTTCGTCGGCGGCCTCGTCGGGTATGCCGCCGTCAACGCCATCGAGATCGCGGTCATCGCCTCGAACCGCATCCGCGTCCGCGCCGCTGCCGAGAAGGGCAGCCATCGCGCGGCCGCCATCCTGCGCCTGAAAGAGGAGCAGGACATGTTTTTCGGGCTGGTCGTCATCCTGCAGAACGTCTTTGTCTTCCTCGCGTCCACCGCCGGCACCGTCATCGGCGTCCAACAGTTCGGCAACTGGGGCTACCTCGTCAGCCTCATCGCCATCCCCCTAATCTCCGCCGAGTTCGGAGAGTACACGCCGAAGGTCATCGCCTCCCGCGCCGCTGAGCGCATCGCCTTCGCCGTCGCCTTTCCCGTCGAGCTGCTCGCGCGGCTCATGAAGCCCGTCGCCGTCGCGCTCGCTACCGTCCCCAACCTCTTCTCGAGCGTCGAACAGCGCCACACCATCTCCGAGGCCGAGCTGCGCATGCTCATCGATATCAGCGCCGAAGAGGGCGCCGTCGGCGAAGAGGAAGCCGAGCTGCTCGACCGCGTCTTTCACTTCCACGATCGCCGCGCACGCGAGATCATGATCCCCCGCACGGAGATCACCTGGCTCGAAAAACAGGAGACCGTGCGCGAGTTCTACGAGACGTTCGACAAGACGCCGCACTCGCGCTTCCCCGTCTACGACGACAGCGTCGACAACGTCGTCGGCACCGTCAGCATCAAGGACGTCTTGCGCGCCCTCGCCCAGCATCAGGTCACCGAGGCGTCACCGATCGAGCCCATGATCCGCCCCGCGCTCTTCATCCCGGAAAGCAAGCTCGTGAGTGAGCTCTTCGCCCACATGCAGGCCGAGCGTTACCAGATGGCCGTCGTCGTCGACGAGTACGGCGGCGTCGCCGGCATCGTCACCGTCGAGCTGCTCCTCGAAGAAATGGTCGGCGTCGTCGGCGACGAGCTGGCGCAGGGCGCCGAGGAATACCTCGCGATCGACGAGAAGACCACGCGCATCGATGGCGGCATGAGCGTGTACGACCTCCGCGAAGAGCTGGGGCTCGACCTGCCAGAGGGCGACTACGAGACCATCGCCGGCTACGTGCTCGACCAGCTCGGCCACATCCCGCGCGAGGGCGAGACGATCACGCTCGACGGCTTCCGCATCGCCGT